>Ga0209311_1000106_pt1 | contig 97258 bp, 61 predicted proteins | sample AD_UKC045_MetaG_FD_184417 | JGI IMG/M metagenome (GOLD analysis project Ga0209311, IMG submission 184417) | Active sludge microbial communities of municipal wastewater-treating anaerobic digesters from USA - AD_UKC045_MetaG (SPAdes) (version 2) | ecosystem: Engineered > Bioreactor > Anaerobic >...
TGTATAACCAACATTGAACGATTCGTAGTCTTGAACGACTTCAAGTTTGAATTCTTTTGTGTATTTAGACATGAAAACTGCACCTTAATGAGTTGGACAAAGTGTCCAACTTTTGGGGTGCAGTTCATCACGATGGCTTTTTTATTTGAGCATTTATTTAAGCATTTATTTACCGATACAAAATTTAGAAAATATCTCACCCAGCAAATCATCCGGGGTAAATTCTCCTGTAATACTACTCAGCGCTTCTTGTGCTAAACGTAACTCTTCGGCAATCAACTCAGATGAAGACAGCTGAACGCGAGCCTCATGCAAATGTACATTCACTAATTGAAGCGCCTCTAAATGCCGTGCTCTTGCCATAAATACACCTTCACCCGATGCCCGATATCCTGCTAATTTTAACAGCTGCGATTTTAGTAGTTCTAAACCTTCACCGGTTTTTGCCGAAAGATGAATATGCGTTTCTTGCGCTATTTCTACAATTTTTGGCGTTTCACGTGAAACATCAATTTTATTGTGTACCCAAATTTTGGCAATTTCTTGCGGCAAGCGCGTTAAAATCGTTTTTTCTGCTTCAGTAATACCATGAGCTGCATCAACCAATAATAATGCGATATTGGCCGTTTGTAGAGACGCCCAAGTTCTGGCAATGCCAAATTTTTCAACTTCATCGTCTGTTTCACGCAAGCCTGCTGTATCAATGACATGCAAAGGAACGCCATTAATTTGAATGGCATTTTTAATGGTGTCGCGTGTGGTGCCAGCTATTGCAGTTACTATCGCAATTTCTTCTCCCGCCAACGCATTCATCAAACTCGATTTACCAACATTGGGCTGCCCAACCAACACCACGTTGATGCCTTCACGCAACAAGCTGCCTTGCTTGGCTTTTGCAAAGACAACACTTAACGCATCAGTAATGGCTTCTAATTTTTCTGCCACTCGGCCTTGGGTAATGAAGTCAATTTCTTCTTCTGGAAAATCCAAGCAGGCTTCAACAAACATACGTAAGTCAATCAGCCTATTTAAGAGGGTGTTGATGGTTTGCGAAAACTCACCCGATAACGAACGCGCTGCACTTTTAGCCGCTTCTACCGTCGCTGCATTAATGACATCGGCAACCGCCTCAGCTTGCGCAAGGTCTATTTTTTCATTCAGGTAAGCACGGCGGGTAAACTCACCTGGCTCAGCCTGACGCGCGCCTAAGCTGATACAGCGCGCTAATAATAATTGCATCAGCGCTGTGCCGCCATGCGCTTGAAGTTCAAGCACATCTTCACCAGTGTACGAATGGGGGGTGGGGTAAAAAATAGCGATGCCGCGGTCAATCGGTTCGTCATTTTCTAATTTAAACGGTAAATACGCTGCGTGCCGTGGAGCAGGGCAAGTCCCTAAAATACTGGCTGCAATGGCACTTGCCGCAGGGCCAGAGATACGAACAATACCAATGCCGCCAGCACCACTCGCGGTGGCGATTGCAGCAATGGTGTCTTGTGCGTTAGCGTTTGCCACCTGTTTTTTTGGCTAATGTTTCTGCGTGGATATTTTTGTTGATGTACCATTGTTGCCAAATGGAAACAATATTGTTCACAACCCAGTACAACACCAAGCCGGCAGGGAAGAAGAAGAAGAATATACTAAAAATGACGGGCATCCATGTCATCACCTTGGCTTGAATGGGGTCGGTTGGCTTCGGGTTCAGCTTCGTTTGAATAATCATAGAAGCACCCATAATAAGCGGCAAAATATAGTATGGATCAATGGCTGACAAGTCTTGAATCCAACCAAAGAATGGGGCATGACGTAACTCTACAGAACCCAATAACATCCAATAAAGTGAAATAAATACTGGAATTTGAATCAAAATGGGCAAACAACCACTCATTGGATTAATTTTTTCCGTCCGATAAAGCTCCATCATCGCTTGCTGCATTTTTTGGCGATCATCGCCAAATTTCTGCTTCATTGATTCTAAGCGCGGTGCTAATTCACGCATTTGCGCCATTGAGCGGTAGCTTTTTGCTGATAATGGATAGAACGCAGCCTTAATCAACAGTGTAAGCAATATAATTGCCACACCCCAGTTATTCACCAAGCCATGTATTTTGGATAGTACCCAAAATAATGGCGTTGCAACGATGGTTAACCAACCATAATCAACGGTGTATTCCAACCCTGGCGCTGTTGCTAGCAAATCATTTTTGGTTTGTGGGCCAGAAAATAAACGCGCTGAAATGCTGTAGCTTGCATCCGGCGCTATGGTACCGAGTGCACTTCTTGACCCAATTCTATACATGTTATCTGCTAACTGTTCTGTATAAAATTTACGCGCTAATCCATCCTTCGGTATCCAGGCGCTCACAAAATAGTGTTGCAACAACCCAACCCAGCCATCATTTGATGTGATATTCAGCGGCTCTTTAGCCATGTCACTAAAGGCTAACTTATTGAATTTTTTAGCCTCCGTGTAGTATGAGCCACCAGTAAACGTTGGCATCAAGGCCGATCCTTGATTTGATTCACTGTCATGCACAATTTGGTAATAGACTTCTGGAGAAATCGCATTAGTCGAACCATTCTTAATTTCGTACGCCACTTCGATAACATATTGATTTCTATGGAAGGTATAGACTTTATCAACCGCTATACCATTTGCACTCACCCAACTCAAACGAACTTCTAGCTTGTCCTGATTTTCTTGCATTTGATAACTTGTGGCCGTGCTACTGAAAACCGCATGATGGGTTGGTAATTCCGCACCGATTAACCCTGTTTGCGCTACGTAAGTCATCGGTTTAGCCGCATCATCTAATAAAACAAAGTTTGTCTTATCGTTGTCTGCCGCACGATGCTTAAGTAATTCTAATCGGCGTAAGTCACCGCCAACCGTTTCAATATCCGCTTTATATAAATCAGTTGTAACGTTAATACGTTGGCCAGTAAGCAACTTAAATGTGCCATTAACAACCTCTTGCGTGCCGACTGTTGCATCAACTGCCTGACTTGTCGCGGCGCTTTTCGGGTTGCTACTTGCGGCAACATGGCTCGCTTGCTGGGTAGCTACCGGCGCACTTTGGCGCTGCCATGCATCCCACAACATCAATATCGACATTGAAAATATAACGAATAAAATTAAGCGCTTGGTATCCATGATTGATAAGTAATCTTTGTAAAAATTTCGTTGATATATTCTAACAGCTTAAGGGATGGGATCGTGTCCACCTTCGCACCAAGGGTTGCAACGTAGCAAACGGCGAATCGTATAATAACTACCTAAAAGTGCACCGTGCTTATGAATTGCTTCTATTGCGTAATGTGAACAAGTTGGGTAAAAGCGACATTGTTGACCAAAAAATGGACTTAACAACACCTGATACACTTTAATTAAACCCACTAAAAAACGCGAGACTATTTTCATAAACTAACCTAGCAATGGTGCTGCGTTAACTGAAGAAAGTGTTTGCGCATTTAATATCACTTTTTGATTTAATTTTGTAATTAACAGGTCAAACTCTTGTTGAACTTGTTTGTATTCACTTCTATTAAACGGTTTCTGCACACGTACAATTAAATCCACATGACTGACTTCATGTTGTTTATGGCGAAATAACTCACGTAACACACGCTTCATGTAGTTTCTGCTTACCGCCAATTTGGCTGTTTTTTTTCCTACCACTAAACCCAGCCGAGCTAGCGCCAAATGATTGGGTCGATAGTGCATGACTAAATGCGCTGATGCCACTCTCTTGTGAAAACTAAAAACGGATGAAAAATCATCCGTTTTAATCATTTTGGCTTGTTTCGTAAGCCGATATGATGGCACCATTATTAAATTAAACCGTATTTAAAATTAACGTGCTTAATCAATGTTGCCAATACTTTTAACACGACCTATTGTAGCAGGTTAAAAGTTTGATCTAAAATTACAGACCTAAACGTTTACGGCCCTTAGCACGACGTGATGCAATCACAGCGCGGCCGCCTTTAGTAGCCATACGAACTAAAAAGCCATGTGTACGTGCACGGCGTGTTTTTGATGGTTGATAAGTACGTTTCATTAAATGCTCCTGCAAAGCTTTATGCGATAAAGGGCGCTATTAGACACGATAACCACCTAATTTGTCAATGTTTATTTAGTTTTGTAAACTTACTATATGCCTGTGGATAAGTTAGTGTAAACCAGCTAAAATGGCACGCTTACTAGTTGTATCCATGGCAACGTTTTTAAGCACGAGTTTTTAATTAACTATTTGATTAAATTGGTTAATTTTTATTACTCAATCTTTAGCATTAGCCATGTTGTTTATTATTGGACAATCACACGATTAAAAATGGAAAATTTCTGGCCCTCTTGCCTAGAACGCCTCGAACTTGCGCTTTCTGCACAGCAATTTAATACATGGATTAAACCGTTACAAGTTGAAATTGATGGCAATATTGTGCGTCTAGTTGCGCCAAATCGTTTTGTGATGCAATGGGTAAAAGACCGGTTTAGTAAAAAAATTGAGCAATACGCGCAAGAATCTCATTTGGATGATGTGCAAATTGTTTTTTCTGTTGCCAATCTTCCCCTCGAGCAACCTACCAAAGCGCCATTACTAAACAGTCACGCGCAAACTAAACCTGTGGGTCCGCTGGAAACAATCCAAGAATTACTTTCACCACAAATATCTACGAGTAAGACACCAAAAAAAGCCAGCGCCTCTGCTAAATCGTCTTTGCATAAAGAAAAATCTGGATTAAATGAAGCCTTTAATTTTAATAATTATGTAACCGGCCGAGCAAACCAGCTGGCTCGCGCTGCTGCTATTCAGGTGGCTGAAAATCCTGGGGCAGCGTATAACCCGCTTTTTATTTATGGTGGCGTCGGGCTTGGTAAAACACATTTATTACAAGCCATCGGCAATGAATTAAAACACCATAACCCAGAGGCCAAAATTCGCTATTTACATGCTGAACGTTACGTGTCTGATGTCGTAAAAGCCTATGAAAATAAAGCGTTTGATGAATTTAAGCAAAAATATCATTCTCTTGATTTGTTATTAATTGACGATATTCAGTTTTTTGCCAAAAAGACACGCACGCAAGAAGAGTTCTTTTATGCATTTAACTCGCTGGTAGAAACAAAAAAGCAAATTGTGATTACTTGTGATACTTACCCTAAAGAAATTATAGATGTTGACGAGCGCTTAAGAACCCGTTTTAGTTGGGGGTTAACGGTTGCCGTTGAGCCGCCTGAACTTGAAATGCGCGTGGCTATCTTATTAAAAAAGGCGGAGGCCGTTAATTTAGTCTTATCTGAAGAGGTTGCTTTTTTTGTCGCTAAGCAAATTCGCTCAAGTGTACGTGAGCTTGAAGGCGCGCTTAATCGGATTATCGCAATGGCAAAATTTACTGGCCATGCCATAGATGTGCATTTAGCCAAAGATGCCTTACGTGATTTAATCGCGGTGCGTGGCCGTCAGGTAACCTTAGAAAATATACAAAAAACGGTGGCTGATTACTATAAAATTAAAGTGGCAGAGATGTACAGTAAAAAGAGAACGCGTAATTTTTCCCGGCCTCGTCAAGTGGCCATGGCGCTGGCACGTGAACTCACTAACCATAGCTTTCCTGAAATTGGTGAGGCATTTGGCGGCAGACACCATACTACCGTTATGCATGCTTGTGATGAAGTTGACTTGTTAAGAAAAAATGACCCAAGTTACACACGGGATATAAGTTTCTTGATACAGGTGATTCGAGATTAATGTGGTATCAATTGTGTTTATTATTTACAAATAAAAGTACTTAAATTTAAGTAAAATACGGGTGTGAATTTAAAAACTCTGGCTATGAACTTTCTGTGGATAAAGTGCGTATAAACATACAACGAATATAAATCAAAGAAATCATCCACAATTCATCCACATTAGAATTTAGGTGTTGTTAAGACAGAAAAATATAAACTAAGCTTATGATTTGTCTGTAAAATAACGGGTTATACACAGAAATACTTTGCATTATTATTATTATTATTTATATATATTTTTTTTAGGTTATAAAAGATGAATATCAAAATCAACCGCGAAACCTTATTGAAGCCTCTAACTTCGGTTGCTAGCATCGTAGAAAAAAGACATACCTTACCCATTCTTTCTAATTTATTGATTGATGCTAAAAAAAATCAGATTCATCTCACGGCAACTGATTTAGAAATGCAAATTTCTTTATCGGTAGATAGTGCAACAGACGCTGATTTTTCAACCACAATCGCTGCCAAAAAGTTGCTAGATATTTGTCGATCATTACCTGACAGTGCAGAAATTAATATGGCAACCAGTGAAAGCCGTATTACATTAAAAGCCGGCAAAAGCCGTTTTAACTTGCAAACCTTACCTGCGGCTGATTATCCTGTGATGACCAAAACGCAAGGCGATAGTACTTTAGTGACCATCGACCAGCGACGATTGAAAGAACTTTTAAAACAGGTTGAATTTGCGATGGCCCAGCAAGATATTCGCTATTATCTGAATGGCTTACTATTTGAAGTGACGGGTAATAAATTAAATATCGTCGGTACCGATGGTCACCGTTTAAGTTTTACTTCGACAGAACTGCAACAAAATTATGAAAAACAGGAAATCATCTTACCGCGCAAAACCGTCATCGAACTGATTAAACTGTTAGATGACAGTGAAGAAGATGTTCAAATTGAAATGTCCGCTAATCAAGTGAATTTTAGCTTTGCTAACATTAAGCTCATTTCAAAAATCATTGATGGTAAATTTCCAGATTACAACCGAGTGATTCCTATCGGGCACAAAAATAGTTTTTCAACGAATCGCGTCGGTGTGCTATTGGCAATGCAACGTGCGTCTATTTTATCAAATGAAAAATACCGTGGTATTCGAATGGTTATCAGTGCAAACAATCTCAAACTCATCAGTACCAATAGTGATCAGGAAGAAGCCGAAGAAGAATTAGAAGTGAGTTATCAGGGTGACGCCCTGGATATAGGTTTTAACGTGACTTATTTAATCGATGTGTTAAATAATGCCAATAGCGAAGAGATCACCTTTTCTTTTTCAGATGCCAATAGCAGCTGCTTAGTGACCATCCCCAATAAACCGGATTACAAGTACGTTGTGATGCCTATGCGTATTTAAGGTAAATCGAGTACGTTGGCAAAAAAATCAAATTATTTTATAAAGACATTCAAACATGGCTGAGCAAAAAAGCAATAACCAAGATTACGATTCAACAAGTATTAAAATTTTAGAAGGCTTAGATGCAGTACGTAAGCGTCCTGGTATGTATATCGGTGACACCTCCGATGGCTCAGGCTTACACCATATGGTGTTTGAAGTGTTGGATAACGCAATTGATGAAGCGTTAGCAGGCCATTGTGATGACATCAAGGTCATCATCCACCCAGATAACAGTATTAGCGTGTCAGACAACGGCCGTGGTATTCCAACGGATATTAAAGAAGACGATAAACACGAGCCAAAACGCTCAGCGGCTGAAATTGTGATGACCGAACTGCATGCAGGCGGCAAATTTGACCAAAACTCTTATAAAGTATCTGGCGGTTTGCATGGCGTGGGTGTTTCAGTGGTGAATGCGCTCTCAGATTGGCTACGCCTAAAAATTTACCGTAAAGGTGAAGTGCATCAAATGGAATTTCATCGCGGCGTTCCCGTTGCACCGTTAGTCAAAACAGGGAAAACCGATAAAAAAGGGACAGAAGTGCACTTTTTAGCCTCGGTTGAAACCTTCGTGCTGGTGGAATACCACTTTGAACTATTAGCAAAACGGATTCGCGAACTCTCATTCTTAAACTTTGGTGTCAAAATTGAGTTGATTGACCAACGTAATGGAAAATCAGAAAACTTTGCCCACGCTGGCGGCATAAAAGGCTTTGTAGAGTACATTAACCGAACAAAAACAGTGCTGCACCCAAAAACCTTTTATGCCAAAGGCGAAAAGGACGGTATGACGATTGAAGTCGCCATGCAATGGAATGACAGCTATTCCGAAACGGTGCAATGTTTTACCAATAATATTCCACAGCGCGATGGCGGCACGCACTTAACCGGGCTACGCACGGCAATGACGCGTACGCTTAATCAATATATTGAACAAACCGAACTGGCCAAAAAAGCAAAAGTAGAAACCACGGGCGATGACATGCGAGAAGGCATAACCTGTGTGTTATCAGTTAAAGTGCCAGACCCAAAATTTTCATCCCAAACCAAAGATAAACTGGTGTCGTCAGAAGTGCAACCGGTCGTTTCAGAAGTGGTTTCCGCGAAACTGGCAGAATTTTTACAAGAAAACCCAGCAGATGCCAAAATTATCTGCGGCAAAATTGTAGAAGCCGCGCGCGCGCGCGAAGCCGCACGTAAAGCGCGTGAAATCACCCGCCGTAAGGGCGTGATGGATACGCTTGGCTTACCTGGCAAACTGGCCGACTGCCAAGAGCGCGACCCAAGCAAATGTGAAATCTACCTTGTCGAGGGTGACTCAGCGGGAGGCTCAGCCAAACAAGGGCGCGACCGTAAAAACCAAGCCATTTTGCCGCTCAAAGGTAAAATTCTGAACGTCGAAAAAGCACGGTTTGACAAACTATTGGGCTCGCAGGAAATTGCAACCCTTATTACAGCACTTGGCACCAGCATCGGTAAAGCCGATTTTAATGTTGAAAAATTACGTTATCACCGCATTATCATCATGACCGATGCAGACGTGGACGGTGCGCATATTCGTACCTTGTTGCTCACATTCTTCTACCGTCAAATGACCGAGTTAGTAGAACGCGGCCATATTTACATTGCACAGCCACCGCTTTACAAAGTAAAACAAGGGCGGGATGAGCGCTATTTAAAAGACCAGCAAGAATTGGATGTTTACTTGCTCAACTCAGCGCTCAAAGGTGCAGAACTTGATACAAAAACCGATGCGGGTATTTTAGCGGATGCGCCGTTAGCAGAAATTGCGCATCAAGTGGTATTAACTGAAGCGGTGATTCGCCGTATTTCATCGTTGTATGATGAAAGTGTGTTGCGCGCCATTCAAGACGCAGGTGAAATTAACTTGAGCAATGAGCTCAATGCCAACCGCATCGCAGAAAAATTGCGCCCGATACTTGGCGCAATAGGCAGCGAAGTCATTGTCGCTTTTGATGCTGAATCAAACACTTACCGTTTAGAAGTGAATAAATTCGTCCACGGCAATTTGCAAAGCTGCGTGATTGATGCAGAGTTTTTAAGTAGCGGTGATTACCGCCAAATACTTAAAACCTCCACCATGCTGCAAGGTTTAGTAGGTGCTGGCGCGGTGATTAAACGTAACGACAAAGAGCAAGCGGTAAGTACGTTTAAACAGGCGCTCGACTGGCTGTTGGCAGAGGCTAAAAACACGCTCAATATTCAACGCTATAAAGGCTTGGGTGAAATGAACCCAGAGCAGTTATGGGAAACCACCATGGACCCAGCGGTGCGTCGTTTGCTCAAAGTGCAAATTGATGATGCCATTGCCGCCGATGAGATATTCACCACCCTGATGGGCGATAATGTGGAACCAAGGCGTGCGTTTATTGAAAGCAATGCATTGGGTGCAAGTAACCTCGATATTTAACTTAGAACTGCGTTGATTGTGGATTAATTTCTTGAAATAAATCCTAAGTAAAAAGACAAAAAGACGTGCAGTTAGCACGTCTTTTTTATGGGTATTAAAAGCTAAAAATTTAACTAAAAATCGCCTAAAATTAACACAACCTTTTTCGATGCTCTGGAAGCCTTATAAATAAAGGCTTCCAGAGCATTATTTTTTTCTCGCGCGAATAGGCCGGCCGTTTTATTAAAAAATCACTATGAAATTTGCTTGGTTTTTCGGGTAGATAGAATGCTTAATAGCATGCTGATACCAAGCACCGAAATGACCACAGCAAGTGAAATGGCCACGGGTATTTTGTACCATTCAACAATCAGCATTTTGGTGCCAACAAAAATGAGTACAACGGCTAGGCCGTATTTAAGCAGATGAAAGCGGTCTGCCATATCTGCGAGTAAAAAATAAAGCGCACGCAAGCCAAGAATGGCGAAAATATTTGAGGTAAAGACGATGAAGGGGTCGTTCGTCACTGCAAAAATGGCGGGGATGCTATCGAGCGCAAAAATGACATCGGAAAATTCAATGAGCACCAAGACTAAAAACATGGGGGTGAACCAGCGTACGCCGTTTTGCATGACCCAAAATTTGTCACCGTGATAGTTTTCAGTAATACGGAAGTGGTTGCGTAACCAATTTAATAGCGGATTTTTGGCAAGGTCTGGCTCATGCTCCGCAAAAATAAACATTTTAATGCCGGTGATGAGTAAAAACGCGCCAAATAGATACAGCACCCAATGAAACTGCGCAATAAGCCAGGCGCCGAGTAAAATCATGAGGGCGCGCAAAATAATAGCCCCCAGCACACCATAAATGAGGATGCGTTTTTGAAACTCAAGCGGCACGGCAAAATAGCTAAAAATCATGACAAAGACAAAAATATTGTCCATGGCCAGCGTTTTTTCAAGCAGGTAACCCGTGAGATATTCCATAACTTTGGTGTCTGCCACCGCACGCCCAGCCGTGTGGTCAAGCCAGCCCCATAATAGGCCACCAAACAGCATCGCTAAGGCAAACCAAATAATTGACCACACCAGCGCTTCTTTGGCACCGACTTTATGTGCGCCTTTGCGGCCAAGCGCGAACATATCAACGCCTAACATGATAATCACGAAAATGGTAAAACCGGCCCACATCCACCACGTGCTAATTGATTGTAATTCGTTCATTCAACATCCTTTAGAGATTAATTTTCGGATAACACTTCATCTTGTAAATGCGTGACCCATTCACGCCAAACCGCCCAAATCACAGCTAAGATAATGGGCCCAATAAATAAGCCGACCAAGCCAAAAGCGAGCAGGCCGCCTAATACGCCAAACAACACAAACAAAAATGGTATGGGGCTGACGCTGCTAATAAAGATGGGGCGCAAAAAGTTATCTAACTGGCTCACCACGATGGCACCCCAAAGCCAAACGCCTATGGCCGCCCCCGTTTCTCCTTGCATAAAAAGCAATAAACCAGCCATGCCCCAGGCAATTGGAGTACAAAAGGGAATGAGGGCGAGCAACATGGTGAGTAAGCCAAACATCACAGGAGAGGACAACCCCGCCACCCAATAACCCAAGCCCGCCACAACGCCCTGCACAAAGGCAGTTAGAAAGAGGCCATACACCACAGCCCGTGTGGTGCTGCCTACAGCATGCAGATAACCATGGATTTTCTGACCGATAAAGCGCTCTAATACGTGGCGAAGTTCACGTAAAATACGCGCACCATCACGAAAGAAGAAAAATAAAATCACAATCACAAACACGAGTTTTGCAAAATTTCTGCCAACACCGCCCACAATTGTTGTGACATTATTGGCATTGGTCGTGAGCCATGTTTTAATCACTTGCGATAAACCCTGCGGGTTGCTACTCAGGCTGGCTTGCTGCTGAACAAGCCACTCACCTAACCAAGGAATATTTAATAAAGGTTCAGGCACAGGGGGCGGGTGCGTGAGTAAGTTTTGTAATGCGGGAAAAGCATTGCTTAGTTCTAACTGCGCCACCCAAACCAACCAAACCAAAGGCAACAAAAGCGTGAGTGCTGCCAATGCCGTTGTGATGCTGGCAGCAAGCGTATCGCGCTGGCCGCAACATGCGCGAATGCGCATGGCCACCGGCCACGCCACATAAGCGATGATGCCAGCCCAGGCGATTGGCGCAAAAAAGGGCGCAACCACCATAAAAGCCAGCACCACTAAGCCGCCCAGCGCTAGCCAAGGCACAATGCGCTGACTCAGTTTTACGGTGCTTTTCATCTTATCTCTTTGTCAGGCATCAGCCATCCATACGTAATCATTGCGTGAATTACAGCTGATTTTTCAATGCCGCAATACGGTCATCTAAACTTGGGTGCGTGGTAAATAGCTTTTTAAGGCCACTTCCCACGCCACCTGAGATGCCAGAAGCCGCCATTTGTTCAGGCAAGGCGGAAGGTGTTTGCTCATTTTTTAGGCGCTCAAGGGCAGCAATCATTTTTTTGCTGCTTGAGAGTTTAGCCGCACCGGCATCTGCCCTAAATTCGCGTTGGCGTGAGAACCACATCACGATAATCGAAGCCAAGATGCCCAATACAAATTGTGCAATCATCATCGTGACAAAAAAGGCGGGGCCTGTGCCGCGCTCGGTTTTAAAGACCACTTTATCAACCACATAACCTATCACGCGTGATAAAAACATCACAAAGGTATTGACCACCCCTTGAATGAGCGTGAGAGTGACCATGTCACCATTGGCAATGTGCGAGACTTCATGCGCAAGGACTGCTTCAGCTTCGTCTTTTGTCATGCTATTGAGTAAGCCAGAAGAAACCGCCACCAGCGAGCTGTTTTTTGTCATGCCCGTTGCAAACGCGTTGACTTCAGGCGAGTCAAAAATTGCCACTTCAGGCATTTTAATGCCCACCATATCGGCTTGCGCGCGCACGGTTTTAATCAACCATGTTTCGGTAGGCGTACGCGGTTCTTCAATGACGACCGCGCCAGACATGCGTTTGGCCGACCATTTAGACATGGCGAGTGAAATAAATGCACCGCCAAAACCCATAATGGCTGAAAATACTAATAAATTGCGTAAATCTAAGCCGTTTTCGTTGAGATAAGGCTCAACCCCCAATAAGCGCATGGTGATAGATAACACCAGCATAATGGCAATATTGGTGGCTAAAAAGTAAAAAATACGTTTCATGACGAACTCCAAAAATTTATAAAATGAGCCTCTACTTAGGCCATTGAAGAGGTTACAAATTCGCGCGAACGTTCTAGCCTGCGTGTCAGTGTACGCTCACAACGCTCGCTGGCACGATCAATGGCCACATATAAATCGGCTTCGGTGTCTTCAATGACAATATTATTTTGCCCAACCAGCGTAAGATTGATTTTACAACGTTTATCAACACCACCGCGCGGGCCGTTAATATCGGCAAGGTGCACGCTCACGTGGGTAATTTGTTGATCATTGCGGTCTAGCGCAAATTGCAGGCGTTGTGTGGTGTAACTGCGAATGCCCTCAGTGAGCGTAAAACCATTCGTTTGAATATCGAGTTGCATATCATGCTCCTTCAAGTTAAATAAAACAGACTACATTCAAAGTGCATGCATCATAGCGTAGTTAACACTTCGTAAAAATAAAGCTTATACTGATAAAATGTTCGTAAAAAACTGATGATTTGGTGACGATGGTCAATTACAAGCAACTGCATTATTTTTGGCAAGTGGCCCGTGCGGGCAGTATTGCGCGCGCGAGTGAGCAGCTCGATTTAACGCCACAAACCCTTAGCGGCCAAATTGGTCTGTTGGAAGCTTCGCTTAACACCGTATTATTTCGCCGCGTCGGGCGCGGTTTAGAGCTAACAGAAGCTGGGCGGCTAGCGCTTTCATATGCGGATGAGATTTTTGAAGTGGGCGCTGAAATGGAGCAGGTATTAACCAGCGGCGAAATAAAACACCTGATGCCGTTTAAAGTAGGCATCGCCGATGTGATGCCAAAATCAATTGTCTATAAATTGCTTGCCCCCGCCATGGCGCTTGAAACCGCCATCAAAATTGTCTGTAAAGAAGATCGATTAGAGCGGCTACTCGGAGATTTGGCAATTCACCGCTTAGACTTGGTGTTATCAGACCGGCCGATGCCGTCAGACATCAACATCAAAGGGGTTAGTCACCAATTGGTGGAATGTGGCGTGAGTTTTTTTGCCACGCCCGCATTGGCCGCGCAATATGGCCAACATTTTCCGCAAAGCTTGCATCAGGCGCCGTTGCTCGTCCCTGGCACCGATACCAGTATGCGTCAAAAACTCATGCACTGGCTTGATACGCAACGGATAAGGCCCAAAATTGTTGGCGAATTTGATGACAGTGCATTAATGAAAGCCTTTGGCCAAGCGGGCATTGGTATTTTTACTGCACCGGCTTTAATTGATGATGAGGTGCAACGCCAATTTAATGTCATCAAATTAGGCCAAATCGATGCCATAACTGAGCGATACTATGCCATATCAGCCATCCGTCGTATTCATCACCCAGCGGTGGTAGCGATTAGCGCGGCTGCAATTGCCGAAACCATGACAGAAATCAACATAAAACAGCCATAATTGCGTGATAATTTACTATGGTGATGATGCAGCCGTCAGTAAAATTGCATTGTGAAGATAGGCGTTAAGTGTGAGAAAATGGCGGCATTAGCTTAGGATTTAAAAACCTTAAAAGCGCATATAAAAAGGTGTTAAAAAAAGCGTTTTTTAGCCCGAGAAAAAAATGATGCTCTGCGAGCCTTTATTTACAAGGCTCGCAGAGCATCCAAAAAGGTTATATGCAAAACAAGCACATAAAACAACATGTTTAGATGGTAATTTTTTAGTGAAAAAAACTGAAAATAAAGCAAAAAGTAGTGCGCCAGAACACTTTAATCTGATGATTATTGGCGCGGGCCCCAGTGGCTTGTCGGCAGCGGTGCGTGCTGCCGAGCATGAAATGTCTTATGTGTTGTTAGAGTCTGAACTTGCCCCGGCCAGTACGGTGCGTAGTTATCTTCGCGGTAAGTTTGTGATGGCCGAGCCGCGCGGTTTGCCATTACGCAGTCCATTACCGTTTACGGCTTCGTTGCGCGAAAAAGTGTTAGAAACATGGGAAAACGCCATAGAAGCGCACCATCTCAATGTGCGCTACGGGGCCAAGGTGGTAGATATCAAGCGCCGCGATCATGTGCTTGAAGTGACGCTGGCAGAAGGTACAAAACTGACCGCTGACCACGTGGTGCTGGCCATTGGCGTGCAAGGCAATTTGCGCAAGCTGGAAATTCCAGGCGGTGATTTACCGCAAATTCAATATCAACTTGATGACCCGCAAGCTTACCAAGATGAAACCATTGTTGTTATCGGCGGCGGCGATAGTGCGGTGGAAAATGCGTTGGCGCTGACCGGTCGTAACCAAATTATTATATTAAATCGCGCTGAAGATTTTAGTAATTGTAAAGAAAGCAACATCCACCAATTGATGGACGCGCGCAAGCGCGGTGCGCTCGATTGGCTGTTAGAAACCAGACCAAAACTCATCGAGGCGAACACCAAAGGTGAGTTTCCAATCACCTTATTTGCCAATACGCCCAATGGCGTTGAGCGTATTCCTTGCCATCGTGTGATTGCCCGTTTAGGCGCATTGCCGGCACGCCCGCAACTTGAAGCCTTTGGCGTGGCTTTTCCAACACCAGACCCGGCTGCACTGCCTTCGCTCACTTCAGAATATGAATCTAGCGTGCCAGGGCTTTATATTATTGGCGCGCTTGCAGGGTATCCGCTGATTAAGCAGGGCATCAATCAAGGGTATGAGGTCGTTGAATACATTTTAGGTAACCCGGTTGAACCTGCCGATACCGCGCTGCTACGCGAGAAATTCGCCAGCTTTTGTTCAGACCGCGGTGTGGATGACGTACTGCAGAAAATTAAAAAAAGTGTGCCTTTATTGGCGATGCTTAATACGCTGCAATTACGCGAATTAGTGCTTGAAAGTAATATTTTACAGCCTGCGGCAGGTGATATTATTTTTGCGCGCAATGACTACAGCACTACATTTTTCTTTATTGTAGAAGGCGAATTAGACGTATTAATTGATGCCGATGAAACATCAGACGCAACCCTGAAAGCGGGCCAGTTTTTTGGTGAAATGGCGTTAGTTTCAGGCCGTCGCAGACCTGGTACGGTGGTTGCGCGCACGCCTTGTGTGCTGATAGAAACACCCAGACGCACCATGCAAAAATTGATTAACTCCGTGCCGTCCATGCGGCGTGTATTGAATGAAGTGGCCATTAAATCAGCCGTGCAAATATGCATAGGGTTGTCGCTCAGTGAAGAAGATTTAAACGACTTAGCGCAACATGCGGTACTGAAAAGTTATGCCGCAGGTGAAGAGCTTTTTCATGAGGGCGATGAAGCCGATGGATTGTACCTAATACAAAGTGGTTCAGTTACGGTTTCGCATATGTTGGGCGGCAGAGAAGTGGTGTTGTTTTACGTGGCGGCAGGACATTATGTGGGCGAAATGTCGCTGGTATCAGGTGATCCGCGTTATGCCACGGTGCGTGCAGCCGTTGCAACCGATGCCGTAATGATTGATGCCGCCCGCATGCGCGATATTATTGCGCGCAGCCCAGAAATTCGTAGTGAGCTTGATGCGCGCTACCTCAAGCATTTGCAAGACCAGGAAAAACGTCAGCAAGTTGAATCAACGCTTCAGGCGGGTGGGGTGACGGCAGACAGTGCAACGCCATCAAGTTTGATTTCATTTTTAATTCAGCAAGGCGTGGGTGAGGCGACGGATGTTTTGTTGATAGACGAATCGCTTTGTGTGCGCTGCAACCATTGTGAAGATGCGTGTGCAGAAACGCATGGCGGCACCACGCGGCTAGATCGTGATACCGGGCCGATTTATGCAAATATACGTGTGCCTACTTCATGCAGGCATTGTGAACATCCGCACTGCATGAAAGATTGCCCACCCGATGCCATACACCGCGCACCACATGGCGAAGTGTATATTGACGACAGCTGCATTGGCTGTGGCAACTGCCAGCAAAATTGCCCTTACGATGTGATTCAAATGGCAGTGATTCAAGACCAGCCTCAGCGGAGCTTGTGGCAAATGCTATTGGGTATTCAGCCAAAAGTTTTGCCCAAAGTAGACGGCGCTAAAGTGGCAGTAAAATGCGATATGTGTAAAGATATACCAGAGGGGCCTGTGTGCGTACGCGCCTGCCCGGTGGGCGCCGCGTTACGGGTGAACCCAGAAGCGCTGTTAAGTTATGCCGGCGGCACCGCAAGTGAGATTGTCTTGCAAGACAATATCGCCCACAAAGATTAGCCTATAAAAAAGAACCAGCGCCAATGCAGCATAACAACATGTTTAATTATAAAAATTATCGCTATTTTAAATGGGCGGTGGTGGTCATTTTAGTCGCCTTTGCCGCGTATTTATTGTTTGAACCAGCAGTCGGACATTATGGTGGCAGTTGGTTAGGCTATGGCTTAGGCACAATTTCGGCGTTGATGGTGTTTTGGATGGCATGGTACGGTGTGCGTAAACGTCGCTACCGTAGCAGCGGCAATACGCAAGGTTGGCTTTCTGCGCATATTTATTTAGGCACCGCGCTCACCGTATTGGTCACCCTTCATACGGGCTTTCGTTTTGGTTTGAATATTCATACCTTTGCCTATGGCATGCTGCTGATTGTGGTTGTCAGCGGCTTTTTTGGAAATTATGCCTACATGATTTATCCGCGGCTAATGACCGAAAACATGGGCGAAGACAGCCTTGATGGTTTGCTTTTGCGCATTGCTGAAACCGATAAACTAGCGAGACAAATCGCGCTGGTGATGCCCGATGATATTAACTTCACGGTGGATCGTGCCTGCCGTGAAACTTATATCGGCACCCGATTGCTGGAACAATTAAGAGGCTATCAAGAAGATTGCCCAACTGAAAAAGCAGTAAAAAAACTCACGGTGATGGGTAATGATTTGTCGCCAGAACAAAGAAAGCTCTATCGTGAACTATATTCCATTATGGTACGCCGCCAAACCTTGGTCAAACGTGTGCGCCAAGAACTGATGTACAGGTCACGGTTAGGCATTTGGTTGTATTTTCATGTGCCGTTTGCGATTGCACTTATCACCGCCATGCTGGTGCATATTATTGCTGTATTTTTGTATTGGTAACCCATCGTGAACTGCCTGTTAATTAGAATTTCTCTCAATAAGCGCGGCCTGCCAGTGCGCAGCTACCGCACTTTAAATGCGGAAGAATTAACCATCGGCCGTGGCGCAGAATGTAATATTCACTTATTAGACCCGCGCATTGCCATGCACCACGCCGTGATTAAGCGCTTGGATGATGGGCAAACCCACCTTGTGGCCATCAATGGTGAGCTTCAAGTGGATGGTTTAATGGTGAGCGAAGTGGCCTTGACCGATGGCCAGCAGGCAATGATAGGCCCGTATCTTTTAAAGGTTGAGCCTGCACCGCCAGATGTGAATATTTCGGTTTCATTAGAGTTGTCACACCGCTTACCCGATGATTTTCAGGACCTAAAAGCCCGTACCCACGAACCGCTGCAAGGCTCATCGTCGGTCAAGCGTAAAATCGCTTTAGGCTTATTTGCATTCATCACCTTAATTTTCTTGGCGTTGCCATTGGCGCAAAATTTATCTTCCCGATTACATACCACCATGGAAGAGCTGCCAATGGGGTTTGATCGGGTATGGAGTCCTGGCCATATTTCAAACGCCCACCTGCATTTTGGCTCGCAATGCTTTAATTGCCATGAAAAACTCACGCAGCAGGTGACCGATGCCGCGTGTTTAACTTGCCATCAAGATACCGCGCCGCACATTGCAAACGCTGCCTTGCAAAAACAAGTGTTTAATCAAAAACATCGTTTTTCAGAGGGCATTCGTTGTGCAGAGTGTCATCGTGAACATAAAGCGCCGGTATCGCTCACGCGCCAAGATAACGCTAAATGTGTGGAGTGCCATGGCAATATCAAAGCGGTGAATGCCAAAACAGATTTAAGCAATGTGCATGATTTTGACAAAGATCATCCGCCGTTTAAGCTAACATTTATTACGGAAAATCAACAGGTTGAACGCATTTCACAAACAGAAAAAGAGCGCTTAATTGAGCAATCTGGCTTAATTTTTCCGCATTCGCAACATGTGGGAAAAGTGCAGGGCCCCAATGGCATGGCCGATGTGCGCGATTTAACCTGCACAAATTGCCATCACCCTAAAGGCAAAGAAATGCGATTTAGCCCACCAACTTTTGAGCGCGACTGCAAAACATGCCATCGCAAAGAACTCAAATTGGGTAGTGCCGAAAAAGCCATTTATGCACCGCATGGCAGTGTGCAACAGGTCGTGAGTGCCATGCAAACAGAAGCCCCTAAACAGGCGGCTACTTATTTGGAGACGCTCAAAACAGAAGGCTGCGCGTATTGCCATGAAGTGTTAGAAACGCAAAAAGAAGATGCGCTGCCCTGGCAAATTAAGCCTCTAACAATCAACCATGATTGGTTTAGCAAAGCGCACTTTAATCATGCAAAACACCGCACACAACAATGCCAAGCCTGCCATGACGTAGAAACCTCCGAAACGAGCGAAGACGTTGCCATGCCGGATAAAGCGGTGTGTTTAAAGTGCCACTCTGGTAATAAACCAAAATATAAGCGCATTGCCAGTACGTGCATGTCGTGCCACGAGTTTCATGACGCGCATGCAACACAAGAAGCTTTACTGAAAAAATAAGCGATGAGTTGGTTGAATTAAAGACACGCCGCACACAAATTTTAAGCGGCTTAATCGCCTAAAATTACATGCAACCTTTTTTGATGCTCTGCGAGCCTTATAAATAAAGGCTCACAGAGCATTATCTTTTTCTCGTACAAAATTAGGCTTTTTTTGAATGTATTTTAAAGCCACACGGCGCTGTTTTTTCGGATCAGAAAGCATGATAAAAAACCCGCCACATTTAACAATTAAATGGGCGGGTTTTTCAGGCGAACCGTGCGTTAAGAATCCGCGCGATTATTTCAAATCAAAACGGTCCGCATTCATCACTTTGGTCCAAGCTTTCACAAAGTCTTTTACAAATTTCTCTTTTGCATCATCTTGCGCATACACTTCTGCATAAGAACGCAGAATCGAGTTTGAGCCAAAGACTAAATCAACGCGCGTTGCTGTCCACTTCACTGCGCCAGTTTTACGTTCGCGCACTTCATAGCGGTTTTTTCCAACGGGTTTCCATGTGTAGCGCATATCCGTGAGGTTCACAAAGAAATCGTTCGTTAAAACACCTTCACGATTCGTCAATACACCGTGTTTGCTTCCACCATGATTTGTTCCCAGTACGCGCATGCCGCCAACCAAGACCGTCATCTCATGCGCGGTTAAGCCCATCAACTGGGTGCGGTCGAGCAATAGTTCTTCTGCCGAGACCGCGTAGTCGTCTTTCAGCCAATTGCGATAGCCGTCATGAATTGGTTCTAGCACAGCAAAAGAATCTGCATCGGTCATTTCTGCGGTCGCGTCTCCACGGCCCGGTGCAAATGGTACGGTGATATTCACGCCGGCATCATGTGCGGCTTTTTCCACCGCGGCCGTGCCTGCAAGTACAATCAAATCTGCCATGCTGACTTTTTTGCTCAGGCCAGCTTGAATGCCTTCAAGTACATTCAGCACTTTTTGCAGTCTGGCTGGCTCATTGCCTTCCCAGTTCTTTTGCGGCGCCAAGCGAATACGCCCACCATTAGCCCCACCGCGATAGTCTGAGCCGCGGAAAGTGCGCGCACTATCCCATGCGGTCGCCACCAATTCAGCAACACTTAAACCACTGTTCAAAAGTGTGTTCTTGAGTTCGACAATTTCCGCATCACTTAAGGCATAATTGGCTTGTGGAACAGGGTCTTGCCAAATCAAGTCTTCTTGTGGCACATCAGGACCTAAATAACGGCTTTTTGGCCCTAAATCGCGATGCGTTAATTTAAACCATGCACGCGCGAATACTTCTGAGAAATACTCCGGTTTTTTGTAGAAACGTTCAGAGATTTCTCTGTAAATAGGGTCCTTCACCATCGCCATATCCGCATCGGTCATAATCGGGTTGTGGCGAATCGCCGGGTTTTCAACATCCACGGGCTTATCTTCTTCTTTAATGTTAATCGGCTCCCATTGCCATGCACCAGCTGGGCTCTTTTTCAATGCCCAATCGTAATTAAAAAGTAGATAGAAGTAGCCGTTATCCCATTGCGTTGGGTTGGTCGTCCAAGCGCCTTCAATCCCGCTTGATACCGTATCGCGGCCAACACCGCTGCCATTCGGGTTGTGCCAGCCAAACCCTTGCGCTTCCACATCGGCTGCTTCTGGATTAGGGCCGAGTTTACTCGCATCGCCATTGCCATGACATTTACCAACAGTATGGCCACCTGCAGTCAATGCAACGGTTTCTTCATCATTCATGGCCATGCGTGCAAAGGTGAGGCGCACATCGCGAGCGGTTTTGAGCGGGTCTGGTTTGCCATCCACGCCTTCAGGGTTCACATAAATCAGCCCCATTTGAACGGCAGCTAGCGGATTTTCAAGTGAATCACGGGTTTTTTCACCATCATAACGACTTGCATTACCTAGCCATTCTTTTTCAGCACCCCAATAAATATCTTTTTCTGGGTGCCAGATATCGGCACGTCCGCCAGCAAAGCCGAAGGTCTTTAAACCCATCGACGCGTAAGCAACGGTGCCGGCTAAAACAATTAAGTCTGCCCAAGAAAGTTTATTGCCATATTTTTTCTTGATAGGCCACAATAAGCGACGTGCTTTATCAAGATTCACGTTATCTGGCCAGCTATTGAGGGGCGCAAAACGTTGATTGCCCGTGCCAGCGCCGCCTCGGCCATCCGCAATGCGGTAAGTGCCTGCTGCGTGCCAGGCCATACGAATCATCAAGCCGCCATAATGGCCCCAATCCGCAGGCCACCAGTCTTGGCTATCCGTCATCAATGCCTTTAAGTCATTTTTTACTGCGGCCAAATCTAGCGTTTTAAATGCTTGGGCATAATCAAAATCTTCGCCCAACGGGTTAGTTTTGCTATCGTGCTGATGCAAAATATCCAGATTAAGTGCATTTGGCCACCAATCCGTATTTGTGTTGCTCGCAACGGTATTGCCACCGTGCATGACCGGACACTTTCCACTAGAAACAGCAGGTTTATTTTCCATGGTAAAACTCCTTTATCGTTAAAACAGAATACAAGTGATGGCTAAAATAGCGGCTTAAAAACTGGCAGCAATGTTTGCCAGTATCTCCACCAAAATTTGATTCGCCGATTCAAAAATAATTGTGAACATGATTGCTCCTTTCATCCATGCCATCATCAGACCGTTATTGATATTTGATGCATAAAACGTATTCTAGTGAGGTACATTTGATTTGCATAATTGTATGTTTTGATACAATTGATTTATAAAACTTATCAATGTATGATGTCAGCATGACCTTGACCGAACTAAAATTTATTGTGGCGGTGGCGCACGAGCGTAATTTCAGGCGCGCGGCAGAAAAATGTTTTGTGACACAGCCCGCCTTAAGTCTAGCCATTAAAAAGCTGGAAGAAGAATTAAACGTGGTGATATTTGAGCGTAGTCGCACGGATGTCAGTATGACAGAAATAGGCATCAAAATCGTAGAACAGGCATCGAAGATCTTACAAGAAGCCACGCAATTAAAACAAATCGCAGAACTGGGTAAAAATCAGCTCAAAGGCCCGCTGAAACTAGGCATGATTCACTCTGTTGGGCCATACTTACTGCCAGAAATCATTCCAATTTTACGAAAAATCGCCCCAGATATGCCGCTGGAGGTGGAAGAAAACCTCACCGCCAACCTAGAAACGCAATTAAGAGGCGGCGTCATCGATGTGGCCATTATTGCCTTGCCGTTCGATGTGCCTGGTTTGCAATACCGCGCGCTCTACGATGAGGATTTTGATGTAGTGGTGCCAAGCAATCATCATTGGGTACATCGAAAACACATTAAACCTGAAGAATTATCGAACGAAAAGGTTTTGCTACTAAATGCGGGCCACTGTTTTAGTAACCAAGTCACGCAAGCTTGCCCAGAACTTTCACGCAAGGGTGAAGTGTTGCAAGGCAATTCACTCGAAACTATCCGCAATATGGTCGCATCTAATTTGGGCATTAGTGTTTTGCCGTGTTCAGCCACCGCTGCGCGTTATCATAATCCGCTCATTCAGGTCATTCCATTTTCAGCCCCCGCACCCACCAGACGCATTGCCATTGCCTGGCGCAAAAGCTATATGCGGATGGAAGCTGTAGAAAAAATTGTGCAAGCCATACAAGCGGTACATGCAGATTTTATGCATCTGCTTTAAGGAAACACGTAATAAGTGGCTACGCGGGCGAATTACTTCGTTGCGCGGTGCTCGCAACCTCGCTGTACACTGCGTACTATCTCGGTTTCTGCGCGCCGTGCGCCTCACACTTCATCCCGCTCGCCCACGCATGAAGTGCTTCCTAAATGTAAAAATTGGCAATTAAACCACGCTAAAAAGTCGTTTAAAAATCACGAAAACCCCCCCGAGAAAGAAATTATGCTCTGTGAGCCTTTATTTATAAGGCTTCCAGAGCATCCAAAAAGGTTGTGCTTTAAATGTGCGTGGTTATTAGTGATTTTTTAGTATGTCACCAGTGCGCTGTAGCCCGAAACTTCTTCGCCATTGGTGGTGATATTGAGCTTAATTTTAACTTGTTCTCCAGGCCCAATGCCGTTTTCAACCGCTGTATTTTGCGGTAAATATTCAGCGGGTTTTAAGGTGCGGCGTAGTTTGGGGTTATCGTCAGCATCTTTGAGCGTAAGTTCTAAATTTGGGTAAGTTTGCGCAAAACTCGCCTGATTAATCAACGTGCTGGTGAGACGCATTAAGCCAGCATATTCTGCATCTTCTTCTATTTCAAAATCATCAATAAAAATATATTCAATTTTTTTCGGCAATGTAATTTCGCAGCCAATTTTTTCGCAAGCACTTACCAGATACGGCTTACTGTTGGGGTAATAAATAGGAATTTCATTGCGCAAAAAATAAACGCTTTGGCCAATGGCAGCAAGCCACAAAAGCGTTGTAACGCAAAACAAAAGCCAAGTAGAGGCTTTGCTGCGCGGTGCTTTTTTTTTGTAAAATTTAGCATCCACCGATAAGTTTGAAATGGGCTTAGGGGTTTCGACTGTGGCCTCAGGTTCTAGCGGAACCTCGCTAAAACTTGGGGCAAGCGCGCCGTAGTCAATCACTTCAGCGATATTGTCTTCATCCACAATATCAGGTGTATCAGGAACGGTAGGTTCGGCAGGGGCATTGTTCAGAATAGGTGAACTGATGGTTGCTTGGCTAACTTCGTGTTCAATATCGTCAATAATCGTGGGCCATGCATTTTCATTATCGGATGGTGTATCAGTGTCAACATCATGATCATGAAAAGAAGCAGAAACGGCATCAACCGCACTTATGGAAACGTCTGTGAGCTGAAAATTATCCGTTGAAACAGAAAGCACTTCTTGCGTGGCATCTGCAATGCCATCGGTGGGCATGGCCTCAACCATGTGCATTGTTGCGTCAAACACATGCAGGCAGTGACCGCAACGTACTTTACCATGATACTGCTTGAGCTGTTTTTTAGAGACAACAAACTGCGTTTGGCAGTTTGGGCAGTTGGTAATATTGCTCATTAACAGATCTACTTTTTAGTGCCAGTGAGCAACACCCAAGCATCCATCGTTTGTGGGCTGTCCATGTTGAACCAGTCTGCGTAAATTGCACTCACATCGGCAGCCTGTTCTTTTAAAATGCCTGACAAGGCAATTTTACCGCCAGATTTACATGAATTCGCGAGTGCTGGTGCCAACACACTCAGTGCGCTTGATAAAATATTGGCCACCACAATATCAAATGCTTTAGATTGATAAAGGCTGGCGTGCAAAAAAGATGCTTGCACCTGATTTTGTTCGGCGTTATATAGGCTCGATTGAATCGCCTGTGGGTCAATATCGGTACCCACCACTTCTGCAGCGCCCAGTTTTTTAGCCGCAATTGCCAAAATGCCTGAACCGCAGCCATAATCTAATACGGAGTTATTTGGCTGGACAGTCTTTTTAAGCCAGGCAAGGCATAAATGCGTGGTTGGGTGGCTACCTGTACCAAATGCCAAGCCAGGGTCTAATACAATGTTGAGTGCATTTGCGTTTGGCGCATTATGCCAAGTAGGTACAATCCATAAATCATCAGTGATTTTAATGGGGTCAAACTGTGATTGCGTTGCACGTACCCAGTCCTGCTCTTCAATGACTTCAGTAGAATACGTCAGGTTATTGAGTTTAGTTTTACGCTGCAAGTCCGCCACAATGGCCGCGACATCAACATCATCATCAAACAGGGCGCTCACCAAGTTTTGTTGCCAAATACCAGGTGGCGGGTCACCTGGTTCGCCAAAAATAGGTTGCTCATCCAAAGTGTTGGCATTTGCATCTTCAATGATGGCTGACAGCGCACCCTGCGCCATCAGCGTATCACTAATTAAATCAGCCGTATTATCTTGCGCTGCAATTTTTAAAGAAATCCAAGCCATGTTCAACCTATATATTTAAAGCGACTATCGTTAAAGTAACAAGCGCTTGAAAATGACCTAACTTTATTTATTGTAAATGCCAAGCTTTTGTTCAAGATAATGAATGCTCGTGCCACCCGCATGAAAAGCAGCATCTGCCATTAAATCAGAATGAAGCGCGATATTAGAGCTAATACCCGTAATCATCATTTCAGAGAGCGCAATGCGCATACGCGCTATCGCTTGGTCACGCGTATCACCATAAGTAATGAGCTTGCCAATCATTGAATCGTAATGCGGTGGCACAGTATAGCCGCCATAAGCATGCGTATCGACACGTACGCCCGGGCCGCCAGGCATATGAAAACGGTTGATGGTGCCGGGAGACGGCACAAATGAGTACGGGTCTTCAGCATTGATACGGCATTCAATCGCATGGCCACGCAATTGAATATCTTTTTGGCGGAATTTAAGTTTTTCGCCGGACGCGACAAAAATTTGCTGCTGTACCAAATCAATGCCGGTAATCATTTCTGTGACGGTATGCTCTACCTGCAAACGCGTGTTCATTTCAATGAAATAAAACTCGCCGTTTTCATACAAAAATTCAAACGTCCCAGCACCACGATACTTAATTTTGCGGCAGGCTTCAGCGCAGCGTTCACCAATTTTGTCACGCAATTTAGGGTTTAATAATGGTGCGGGTGCTTCTTCAATAATTTTTTGATGGCGGCGCTGCATAGAGCAATCGCGCTCACCCAAAAATACCGCGTTACCGTGCTGGTCAGCCAATACTTGAATTTCAATATGACGTGGTTTTTCTAAGTATTTTTCCATGTAAACCACGGGGTTGCCAAAAGCCGCCTGTGCCTCCGCTTTGGTCATATTGACTGAGGCAAGTAAAGCCGCTTCCGTGTGTACCACGCGCATGCCGCGCCCGCCACCGCCACCGGCCGCCTTAATAATGACAGGGTAGCCGATTTGCTTGGCTATTTTCATGACTTCAGCAGGGTCTTCAGGCAGTGCGCCTTCAGAACCCGGAACGCAAGGCACGCCAGCTTTTCTCATGGCATTTTTAGCTGATACTTTATCGCCCATTAAACGAATAGTTTCAGCGCGCGGGCCAATAAAGATAAAGCCACTTTGTTCTACACGGTCAGCAAAATCGGCATTTTCAGATAAAAAGCCATAGCCCGGATGAATCGCCTGCGCATCTGTGACTTCAGCCGCGCTGATGACGGCTGGGATGTTCAAATAGCTTTGGCTAGAGGGTGCTGGGCCAATACAGACAGATTCATCAGCCAGTTTTACGTATTTGGCTTCACGGTCTGCTTCAGAGTGAACAGCAACCGTTCTAATGCCCAATTCACGACATGCGCGCTGCACACGCAAAGCAATTTCACCCCGATTGGCAATTAATATTTTTTCAATACGACTTGCAGGTAAGGTTTTTTCAAACATAGCCATGTTATAAAATCCTAACCTATAATGAAGAGGGGTTCGCCGTACTCAACTGCTAGGCCGTTATCTACCAATATCTTTTTAACGACACCTGCTTTATCTGATTCAATTTCATTTAATAATTTCATCGCTTCAATGATGCAGAGCGTGTCACCCACAGCCACAGTATCACCTACTTCAACAAAAGATTTAGCGTCAGGCGATGATGCGCGATAAAACGTACCCACCATCGGTGATTTAACAGTGTGCCCAGTTTCAACAGCAGGCGCTTCTACCGCAGGCGCCTGGCTGATTTGAGGTTGTTGCTGTGCCGGTGGCGCATATTGTGCGTAATATTGTTGCGTTGGCGCGTTGTTGTTTGCCGTAAAGTTGCGGCTGATGCGTACTTTTTCGCCGTCTTCGGTTAGTTCAAGCTCGGCAATGCCTGATTCTTCAACCAGATCAATTAATTTTTTTAGTTTGCGTAAGTCCATAATAACCTCTAAAAATCCAGGAAAAGTTTAGTATTTAATCTTTATCAAGCTTGATGAACATGCCGAATAGCATAGTCAAAAGCTAGCTCGTAACCCTGCGCCCCTAATCCACTAATGACACCGACTGCAATATCGGTAAAATAGGAATGGTGGCGAAAAGCCTCACGCGCATAAACATTGGATAAGTGTACTTCAATAAAAGGCACTTTAACAGCAGAGAGTGCATCGCGTAGGGCGACTGATGTATGCGTAAACGCTGCAGGGTTGATAATGACAAAATCGACACTTTTCGAAGCAATAGACTGCACTTTGTTAACAAGTTCAGCTTCAGCATTGCTTTGAAAAGTCTCAAGTGCAACTCCAGCAACGGCGGCTTTATCGGAAAGTGCTTGATTGATTGAAGCGAGTGTTGCGTGACCGTAATGATTGGGTTCGCGTAGCCCTAATAGATTTAAGTTGGGCCCATGAAGCACTAAAATGGATTTAGTTGCCATGCTTATCCTCATGACGATGCAACGCAACTTGTAAATAACTGTAATTCATAACTGCAAGTTTGCCGAAGTTACTGAACTTTGTCCAGTAAAATAGCGTGAATCTTAAGAAATTGGCTATTTAAGGCGATGATATTTTTTTAAAAGTTGCTGGGGCTAATTGAAGTAAATTTAAGATGATAAAAAGTAAAATATCGCCCGTTTGGTTCTTCATTTAGACAATGATAAGCGAGTAGTTAGGTCGCAAATCTAATTTTTAGATGGAAGTATGCGAGTCAATTCTTTTTCTAGTTGAGTATATGAAATGCGGCCTAGATGTACATTGGCCACAATACCATCTGTATTAATAAAAACGGTAAATGGTAATGCGCCTTGTGCATTGCCTAAATTACTTGCAAGCGCCATCGCCTCCATGTCACCAACAATAATCGGGTAACTCACAGGGGAAGCCGCCAAATAATGCCGCACAGCAGCAAGTTCATCAGCGGCAGCGCCGAGCACAACAACATTTTGATGTTGATAATTTTGATAAAGCTTTGAAAAATCTGGCATTTCCTCACGGCAAGGTGGACACCAAGTAGCCCAAAAATTCAGCACAATAATTTTGCCCTTGTACTGATTTAGGTCTTGAATGACACCGTTTTCATTTGGAAATTTAGCCGCAAAAAGCGGTTTTGTAGTAAGTGCACTGAAATCATTCGCTAGTTTTTTAAGTGGTGAGTTAGGGTTTAAAAAGTAAAAAAAAATAACAAACCCCAAGCTGAGCATAATGGCTAAATAGCCTAGGGTGGTCATGATTTTTTTTAGCATTGCAGGGTTTTTCCGTTTGAAAGAGGCGTGACAATGCAGCGATCGCGCCGTGCAAGGGTATCGCTAAAGCGATCAGCATTTTGAAAACCAACGGTTTTAAGCGTTGTCATTTCATGGCCTTGTGCGTTAAAAAAAGCAATGCCGGGCGGGCCAAATAGGCCAAACCGTTTAAGCAAAGCTTTATCTTCATCAGAGTTAGCGGTGACATCAACCTGTAGCAATGTGGTATTTTTGAGTAACTGCTGCACTTGTGGGTGGCTAAAAGTAAACGCTTCAAGCTCTTTGCACGCAACACACCAATCTGCGTAAAAATCCAGCATCACGGGTTTACCGCCGGTCTCTGCAAGTTTTTGGTCTAACTCCGCAAGGGTGGTTATGCGGGTGAAAGCCAGTGGGGGTAAACTGTTTTGTTGCTTTGTCGTGCTAAAACTAAAACCACTCAAAGGCTGAACGACCGACTTTGCGTTAGAAAGCGCACCAATGAGAAAAGCAACCCCAAAGAGTAAGGCAATCACCGCAAGGCCTTTGCCTACTTTTGCAACGCTATTGGCGTGTGCAGGCAGTTGGTCAAGCGCATTATGGTAAACCGCAGTAACAATCAATAAAGCCGCCCATAAAGCAAGTTGCACATTGACCGGAATAACAGGCGAGATGAGCCAAATCGCCATGCCCAACATGAGTACACCAAAAAAGTTGCGCACGCTATTCATCCAATTACCGGTTTTGGGTAACAAGCTGCCTGCAGAAGCGCCAATGATAAGCAAAGGCACCCCCATGCCAATGGCCAATGCAAAAAGGCCAACACCACCCAAAAACACATTGTGGGTTTGCCCAATATAAATCAGCGCACCAGCCAGCGGTGCAGCAACACACGGGCTCACAATTAAGGCCGATAGCGCACCCATGATGAAAACGCTTAAAAAGTGCCCACCTTTTAGTTTGTTGGTCGTGAGTACCAATTTATCTTCAAACGATTGTGGCAATTTAAGTTCGTAAAATCCAAACATCGACAAGGCCAGCAACACAAAAATCAGCGCTGTAGCCCCTAGCACCCATGCGTTTTGCAGTGATTGGCTAAGTAAATCTCCCGATAATCCGGCCGCAATGCCGGCAAGGGTATAACTTAAGGCCATGCCCAAAACATAAGCGACAGAGAGCATAAAGGCGTGTAGTCGAGAAGGGCGTACCTGCTGGCTTTGGCTACCCACAATGATGCTGGATAAAATTGGAATCATCGGCAACACGCAAGGTGTGAACGAGAGCAATAACCCTGCAACAAAAAAACCTGCAATGATGAGCCACAAATTGCCAGATTTTAAAATCTGTGTAGTGCTATCTACTTCGTTGCTAGCCGTTAAGTTGTTAGCTGCGCTGCTGACAGAGCTTGTGCTTGCTAGTGCGGCATTTGCGGGTAAGTTAAGTGTGAATGTTTGTTTAATGGGCGCATAGCATAAGCCTTTTTCACTACATCCTTGGTAGCTGGCATTGATTGTTACAGGCGATTGAGTGCCGGCAGACAACTGAATATTGGCTTTGAAGTCATTGTGGTAGACTTCTTGCTTGCCAAAATTGGGGTCATCTTTGATGTCGCCATTGGGTAAAGTAATTTGGCTAATTTTGACTTCAGCAGGTGAAACAACTTCAAACTTAATACGCTCACGGTATAAGTAATATTTTGGCTGTACTAAAAAACTGGCTTCAATATGGTTCGCATCAATACTTTTTAGGGTAAGCTTAAAGGCCACTTCTGGGGGTAAAAAGGTCTCTGCACCATCATCAATCAGGGCATTAAGCATTGAGCTCTTGTTGGCCTCAGCGGCGTATGCACTTGAAAAAAAGCCAAATGCAAATAACGCCGCTAAGCCATTTAAAAATATCTTAAGCAAGAATTTTTTCACGCAATTATGTTCCAAGTTTAATTATTTCAGCTATTGTAATCGTTTGGTCTTGCAATTATAGAGCATCGCCACCACAAAAGTAGATAGCAACCTATAGATACTCAATATGGTCTTACGTTCCGTATTTGAAGGAAAACTCTCACATGCGCCTCATTTTGTTTTTAATGTTACTGGCTTTTCCAATTGCAGAAATTTGGATTTTAATAAACTTAAGTCATCGCTATGGTTGGTGGGTCTTATTGTATTTAGTCGTTGTCGGTTGGCTGGGCTTACAACTGGTGCGTGAAGAAAAGCAATTATTTTCTGGCAAAATGATGCAAAGTTTAATGCAAGGCGGCAACCCTGCACGCGCCATGTTTGCCAGTGCGCGCAATTTAATTGCGGGGGTTTTATTAATGATTCCTGGTGTGCTAACCGATGTGATTGCAGCAATATTGTTGCTGATTCCAATGAAACAACCTAAATTGGCAAGCGGTCGAAGTGATTCGCAAACCTATCAAGAACCGACTTATCAACAAGAACAATATCAGGAAAAAACGTTTAAGCATCAGCGAAAAGCTTCAAATGATGAAATTATTGATGCCGAATTTACAGAAATTAAAGAAGAAACCGACAAAAAATGACCCGTATTACCATTCAATCGAGCAATCATCAATTTGAAGCGCGTCCGAGCCAAACCATATTAGAAGCCGCTATTGCTGCAGGTGTAAATCTGCCTTATGGTTGCAGAAGTGGCGCGTGCGGCAATTGTAAGGGCGACATCATCAGTGGCGAAATTGATTACGGCGAATATGCCGCAAGCGCCTTAACCGATGCTGAAAAAGCCGTCGGAAAAGCGCTGTTTTGCTGCGCACACCTGCTGACCGATGTGGTGATAGCGTGCCGCGAAATTGCCTCTGATGTAATCCCTCCACGCATTTTGCCCACGCGCGTGGAGCGTAAAGTACAACTTTCACATGATGTGATGGCGTTATTCTTAAAATTGCCGAGTAACGAGCATTTACAGTTTAGGGCGGGGCAATACATTGAGTTTTTGCTCAAAGATGGTAAACGCCGTGCTTTTTCAATCGCCAATGCGCCGCATGTGGATAATCTGCTAGAGCTGCATTTGCGTTTGATTCCGGGTGGCCAATTCACAGAATACGTCTTTAACGAAATGCCGGAAAAAGCGATTTTGCGGATTGAAGCGCCGTTCGGCAGTTTTTTTCTGCGTGAAGACTCAACAAAACCGATCATTATGGTAGCTGGCGGCACAGGGTTTGCACCCATTAAGGGCATTATCGAGCACATGCTACAACATCACATTCAGCGCGATGTCATTTTGTATTGGGGCGCACTTTCTAAGCAGGATCTCTACATGCCAGAATTGCCTCAAGCCTGGGCTGCGCAGCATCCACACATTAAGTTTATTCCCGTGTTATCCGATGCCAAACCTGAAGACCAATGGACTGGCCGAACCGGTTATGTTCACCAAGCGGTGCTGGATGACTTTGCCGCTACGGGCCTAGCTGAATTTGAAGTTTATTGCTGTGGCGCACCCGCCATGGTAGAAGTGGCGCATGCCAGTTTTATGCAAGCGGGTTTGGCAGAAGATGCGTTTTTATCGGATGCCTTTACTTACGCAAAACCATTGCCAAATAAAACAACATCATAAGTGTTTTATGCATGTATTTTTAAGCTTAAAAAGCGCTTAATTTAACACCAACCTTTTTGATGCCTCTGGAAGCCTTATAAACAAAGGCTTCCAGAGCATAAATTTTTTCTCGGGGAAATTTCAGTAAAAAAACAATGTTTTTGAACGCTAAATTTTGCACACAAAAAACAGGTTTTTTAGCTAGGGCGGATTCAAGTTTGAAGTGCAATTTTGAATAATGTTGGTTGGGAGGGTGAGATGCGGTAGCATCGAAGCCTTTTTGACCGGCCAGTCGAAATTGCTGAGATGAACTACACACATATCACCCAAGAAGAACGATACCAGATTTACGCACTAAAGAAAGCAGGATTTAGTCAAAGTAAGATCTCTGAAACCATAGGGCGCAGCCCATCGACCATCAGTCGTGAATTAAAGCGTAATCAAGGCTTACGTGGTTACAGACCGCACCAGGCGCAAGTGAAATCGACTGAGCGCCGAGCTATCAATGCACGACGTATTGATGCGGACACCTGGGATTTGGTGCGAGAGAAGTTGTTAGAGGAATGGAGTCCTGAGCAAATCAGTGGTCAGATTGCCATCAGCCATGAAACGGTTTATCAGCGTATCTATGCTGACAAACGGTATGGTGGTCTGCTCTGGAAGAAACTACACTGCCAGAAGCAGCGCAAGAAGCGTTATGGCAAACTAGACAGGCGCGGGGTGATTCCAGGCCGACTCTCTATAGAGGCAAGACCGGGCATAGTGGAAACGCGTAGCCGTGTTGGGGATTGGGAGGCAGACACCATTATTGGCAAGCATCACAAAATGGCGATTGTCAGCTTGGTGGAACGTAAGACTGGATTGACGTTAATCCAGAGAGTGACGCGTAAAACCGCAGAGGAAGTCAGTGGCGCGATGATCAGGTTGATGCGACCGCTCAAGGCGCATGTCACGACGATTACCAGTGACAATGGGCGAGAGTTTGCAGGGCATGAAGACGTTGCAAGCGCGTTGTCTGCTGACTTTTATTTTGCGAATCCCTATGCTTCATGGGAGCGAGGCACTAACGAAAATACGAATGGATTGATTCGACAGTACTTCCCAAAAGACCGGGACTTTAGAACCATTACAGACGAAGAAATTGACACCGCAATGAGAAGATTAAATCACCGACCTAGAAAAAGGCATGGATTTAAATCTCCTCATCAGGTATTTTTAGAACTAACGGGCGTTGCACTTCAAACTTGAATCCGCCAAATATTAAAAGTTGAAATTATAAAAAGAAAAAGCCAAGCAAAAGCTTGGCTTTTGAACTTATTTTGACACTTTATACAGAGAATGATGAACCACAACCGCAAGTGGTTTGCGCATTCGGATTGCGAATGACAAACTGTGAACCCTGCAAGCTGTCCTGATAGTCAATTTCTGCGCCCATCAAATATTGCAAGCTCATCGGATCAATCAGCAAAGTCACCGTATCTTTCATGACCTGTGTATCGTCTTCGTTCACTTCTTCTTCAAAAGTAAAACCGTATTGAAAGCCTGAGCAACCACCACCGCTCACAAATACGCGCAGTTTTAAATCTGGGCTGCCTTCTTCTTCAATCAGTTCTTTCACTTTTTTTGCCGCATTGTCGGTAAACACCAACGGTGAAGGTATTTCTACGTCTTGTATTTCTGTCATCGTATTCATCTTGTACTCCTAAAATATTCAATAAAATCATTATGCTACTGCGTAGCTTGTTGGTCAACCTAAGTTAGAGATTTGTTTGGTCAATGCCTTCATTTGCGGCCTTTGCACTGTCACCCAAATAAACGAGTTTGCCTTCAATCACCGCGCCCGTATGCATTTCTAGTGACTTGTAATACACATCACCGGTAATATGCGCGGTTGCTTGAAGTTCAATAAAAATACCTGATGTCACCGGCCCTACCACATTGCCGATAATCACGACTTTAGAAGCCGTCACAGCGCCCTCTATACGGCCCTTTTCACCTAATATTAGAGTGCTTGGGCTGGCATTTGGTTCAGTGACGTTGCCGCGCACCACGCCATCAACACGCAAACCGCCCGTAAAATGTACGTTTCCTTCTATTCGAGTATCGGCGCCAATCAGCGTGTCGATACTATCTTGAATTCTGTTACTTTTTTTAAAAAACATCACATTTCCTATTCTTAAATTCAGTGAGCGATAGGTTTTGAGTATTAAAGCACCATTCACTTAGCTTTTTTTGCCATCATATTCTTATAAAACAATAAGTCTTCTTTTATTTTGATATTTTCGTCTTGCACAAGATTTAGCTCTTGATTCAAGTTGGTTTTCGCCGCTTGCTCAATTTGTAGTTGTCGCTCCGCTTGAATCACTTTGGTATGCAGGTTTTGATTTTCAAGTGTTGCCAGTTTATATTTTTCTGCCAAACTTTTGCCGCCTGCAGCATATTGCCAATAAGCGAGGCCATAACCAACTGCTAAAATACAGGCACCCAAAACCCAACGATAATACCAAGGCCGCTTTGAGCGCACAGCGACTTGTTTTGCCGTCAAGCCGTAATGTCGTCTGATTTTTCTTTTTACTGGCTTCATTTAGCGGCTTTTTATTGGACAGAAAAGTTTACGGCAACAGCGGTACAACTTCTAAACCGGCCGTCTCTGGCAAACCAAACATGATGTTCATATTTTGTACTGCCTGCCCTGCCGCACCTTTCACTAAATTATCTTGTACCACAACCAGCGTTAAATAATCAGTGCCTGCGTGTTGGTGTAAGGCGATGCGGATTTGGTTTGAGCCACGCACTGACCGTGTTTCAGGCAAAACCCCTGCTGGTAATACATCAACAAAACGCTCATGCTGGTAACGTGCTTCAAACAATGCCTGTAAGTCTACAGATTTTGCAATGTCAGACAGTTTAACGTAAATGGTTGATAACATGCCACGAATCATCGGAATCAAATGTGGCACAAAAATAAACTGCACATCGTTGCCAGCCAATTGCGTAAGCTGCGCATGAATTTCAGGGTGATGGCGGTGGCCGCTCACGCCATAGGCTTTCATGTTGTCACTAGCTTCTGCAAATAACGTGGCGACTTCTGCTTTTCTGCCCGCACCCGACACACCAGACTTTGAATCAGCAATGATTGGGGCAGAAAAATCAATCAAGCCATGCTCCAGTAGCGGCGCCAAGCCTAGCAATACGGTGGTTGGATAACAGCCAGGGTTACCAATCACCTGCGCCGATTTTATTTGTTCACGATAAAGCTCAGGAATGCCATACACCGCCTCACGCAACACTGCTGGGCAACTATGCGGCATTTTGTACCATTTTTCAAACACTGCAGTATCTTGCAGGCGAAAGTCTGCCGCCAAATCAATCACTTTTACTTTAGCTTCCAGTAACGCCTCGGCCTGACGCATCGCCACGCCATGCGGCGTTGCAAAAAATACGACATCGCAGTCATTGAGGTTAGCAGTGGCTGGGTCCGTAAACTTCAAATCAACATAGCCACGTAAACTTGGAAACATCTCAGCAACCGGCAAACCAGCCTCACCCCTTGAGGTGATAGCGGTTAATGTGGCGTTAGGATGCACGCTGAGCAAACGCAATAGTTCTACGCCGGTATAACCCGTACCGCCGACAATACCAATTTTAATTTTTTTATTGTTTTCCATCATTTTGCCAAAAATAAACACCCATGCATTTCATCAATCTTGATTATAAAGGCTTACGCGTAAGCTTGAAATAAAAATGCACACAAAATAAAAAAGGCCGCAAAAGCGACCTTTTTTAAACCTATCCGCCTTAAATTAGCGTTTAGAGAATTGTTTACGACGACGCGCTTTGCGTAAGCCCACTTTTTTACGCTCAACTTCACGTGCATCGCGCGTTACAAAACCCGCATGCGATAACGCGCTTTTCAAGTTAGCATCAAAATCAATCAACGCACGGGTAATACCATGACGCACCGCACCTGCTTGACCAGACTCGCCGCCACCAATCACGTTTACCATGATGTCAAAGCTTGCTAAGTTGTTGGTGAGTTCTAATGGCTGACGCAAAATCATGCGTGATGTCACGCGTGAGAAGTATTCGTCCACTGGCTTATCGTTTACAACGATATTGCCTTTACCTGATTTTAAGAACACGCGCGCTACTGAACTTTTGCGGCGGCCTGTACCGTAATTGTATTTACCGATCATCTTATTTATCCTTAGATTTTCAATGCTTGCGGTTGTTGTGCCGCGTGTTCATGCTTGTCGCCAGCATAAACTTTCATTTTTTTAATCATTGCGTAACCTAATGGACCTTTAGGAAGCATACCTTTAACCGCTTTTTCTAATGCGCGACCAGGAAACTTGTCTTGCATTTTTGAGAAAGTCGTTGTGCTAATACCACCTGGGTAGCCTGAGTGGCTATGATAAAGCTTACCGTCAGCCTTATTCCCGGTAACTTTCATTTTGTCGGCATTAATCACGACAATATAATCACCCGTATCAACGTGAGGTGTATAAATCGTTTTATGTTTACCGCGTAAACGGTGTGCAACCGCGCTAGCTAAACGGCCTAGCACTAAGTCTGTGGCATCTACCACAAACCAATCGCGCTTCACTTCGTGTGACTTTGCTGAGAAGGTTTTCATTGTCTTATCAATACTATGAGCTAAAAAAATTAAGAGGCGGATTTTATGCTGAATCACACTTGTTTGTCAAACACTATGTTGCGCTTTTATTATCTCGCTACAGGTAAATGATGATACTACATGAAATAATGGGTGAAATAATGGGCAACCAAGCCCACAAACACGGCAAAACCAAACCAATTGTTATGCAAAAACGCTTTGAAGCACTGTGATTTTTCGCGCGCTTTAATTAAGCGGTAATGATAGATTGCCACTACTGCAGCTACGCCAAGCCCGCCATAAAATCCATAGCCCAGTGCCAGTTGCTGGCCTGCAATCACGAGCAGTAATAAAGTTGCCGCATAGCACAACATAACCGCCAGTACATCAAACCGACCAAACGTAATCGCCGAAGACATAATACCGATTTTTAAATCATCGTCCCGATCCACCATGGCGTATTCAGTATCGTATGCGATTGCCCAAAAAATATTTGCTGCCATTAAAGGCCAGACAACCGTTGGCACATTGCCAGTAGTCGCAGCAAAGGCCATGGGAATACCCATACCAAATGCAATGCCCAAATAGGCTTGCGGAATCGCCAAAAATCGTTTGGTAAGCGGGTAGGTCGCGGCAAAAAACAATGCTGCAAATGAAATATAAATTGTTAGCCTGTTCATCAAACACACTAAACTAAAGGCCGCTAAACACAAGCCTGCAGCAAGCCAGTAGGCCTCTTTTTTGCTCACTTCTTTGGTAATTAGTGGGCGATGTTTGGTACGCTCAACCAAGCCATCAAATGAGTGGTCGGCTAGGTCATTCATTACGCAACCAGCGCTACGCATTAGCACCGTGCCTGTGATAAAAATCAGCACGATAATCCAATCGGGCTTGCCATGCGCAGCAATCAGCAACGCCCAAAGCGTAGGCCACAACAGCAATAAAATGCCAATAGGCTTATCTAGGCGCATCAAACGCTCGTAGGCATTAATTTTTTTGTTAAGTTGTTGTAGATTCATTGGTCTAATAACTGCGGCAAAAATACTTCTGTCACTAAAATATTAGCGCAATTTAGATGAAATATCGAACGCCGCGCCCATAAATAGGCAGGCTTATCAGCGAGATGAGACGCCGCCAATCGATAAAGTGCGTGATTGGGTAATAATTTTTTATAGCTTAACGGCGTGCGTTTCACTTTTGGATTGGCAAATAAAGTTGCGCCTAACGGCTTGTTGCCTAGCTTGCCTAGCCCATACCATGCACCGCGCAAACTGGCTTGCGGTAATACACTATGCGCAAATACCACCGGCTGCTGATTGCCTAACAGCAACACCTCGCGCACCAAAGCGCGCTTATGGGGCTTTGATTGCAACAAACCTGCCTCATCATCCAGCGGTTTTGCGTCCTCTAAACGCACGGTTTGTACCGCAAAATTGGCATAGCGCCGCTGCAAACGTGCTGTGAGTGAGCCTGTTTCGATCAACCAAGAAACAAACGCGCCACTTGCAAAAGGTTTGCGTAGCCAACGGCTACGGTCATTGGAATAATGTTGCTGAATTTTCACAGCCGAATTATCGCATAAGTCTTCGTGCGCTGAATGTCGCGAACATCACGGTAGTCATTTCACTGTTATCGATAGGGCTGTTTACTCATCATGCTGGTCAGCAAAACAGGTCAACTTTTATGATAAATAAAGTGCTTTTTATGCCAATTTTCACATACAACCTTTTTGGATGCCCTGAGAGCCTTTATTTATAAGGCTCTCAGGGCATTGTTTTTTGCTCGGGCGTTTTGAAGTGAAATTACATTCGATGATTGCTATTTTATTTCTGCAAAATTATCTTTATTTTTTAGCTAAACTTTCACTAAATCTGCCGCACTTGCCAACCATCTCTCCAAATGTTTTTCAACCGCTGTTGGATATTGTTGAATTAAATCATCCGCACAATTTTTGGCAGCCTGCAACAAATCCGCATCGCGGTTCAAATCCGCAATTTTGAGCATCGGCACACCACTTTGGCGTGTACCTAAATATTCTCCTGGGCCACGCAAATTTAAATCAGCTTGGGCAATGGCAAAACCGTCATTACTCTCGTAAATCACTTTTAGTCTCGCCCGTGCGGTTTCAGATAGTTTATTTTGGTAAAGCAAAATACAAGTGCTTTTAGTAGCGCCCCGCCCCACGCGACCCCGCAATTGATGCAGTTGGCTCAACCCCATGCGTTCTGCGTGTTCTATGACCATTAAACTGGCATTGGGAACGTCCACGCCCACTTCAATCACCGTGGTGGCCACCAATAATTGCAAAGTGTTTGCACTAAACTGCGCCATTACCGCTTGTTTTTCCGCGGGTTTCATGCGGCCGTGGATTAAACCGATTTTTAATTCTGGAAATTCACTTTGCATTAACGCGTAAGTGTCGTTAGCGGTGGCGAGCTGCAAGGCTTCTGATTCTTCAATTAGCGGGCAAACCCAATAGGCTTGGCTACCTGCCATGCAAGCTTCACGCACGCGTTGCAAAATTTCTTCGCGACGCTCATCTGAAACTAATTTCGTCACAATGGGCGTGCGGCCGGGCGGCAATTCATCAATCACTGAAACATCTAAATCGGCGTAATAGCTCATCGAAAGCGTACGTGGAATGGGTGTGGCGGACATCATGAGCTGGTGCGGCTCTGGTTCGCCTTTTTTACGCAAGGCTAGCCGTTGTTGCACACCAAAGCGGTGTTGCTCATCAATAATTGCTAAGCCTAGCTTTTTAAACTGCACGGCTTCTTGAAACAACGCGTGTGTGCCGACGACCATCTGCGCATAGCCTTGAGCAATGGCTTGCAAAGCTGCCTCACGCTCTTTTTTAGTTTGGCTGCCCGTCAGCCACGCAATGCTGATATTTAGCGGTGTAAGCCAGCCTAACATTTTTTGATAATGCTGTTCGGCCAAAATTTCAGTGGGCGCCATCAGCGCCACTTGCCAACCATTTTCAATCGCTTGCAGTGCGGCCATGCAAGCCACAATGGTTTTGCCACTGCCCACATCGCCTTGCAACAAGCGTTGCATGGGATGATGTTGTGTCAAATCCCGCTCAATTTCTACCGCCACTTTTTGCTGTGCCTGCGTGAGCGCAAACGGCAAACTTTTGAGCAAACTGGAAACTAATTTTTTAGAAGGCGCAAAAGCCGGCGCATTCACGCTACGACGGCGCGCATAATGTTTGCGCATGGAAAGTTGTTGGGCGAGCAGCTCATCAAATGCTAAACGTTGCCATTCTAGGGTGGTTTTATTCTCTAAGGCTTGCAAGTCAGCATCGGGCGGCGGGTGATGCAACGCTTTTAAACTGGCCGCAAAACTTGGTAAATTGAGCTTGGCATATACACTAGCAGGTAATGTTTCGTGCAAGCCATTGTGCACGAGTGCAATTGATATAGCCTTGCGCAAGCTCGCCTGCGTTAAACCTGCTACAGTGGGGTAAACAGGTGTTAAGGTTTCTGCCACCTCGGTCTTTTCACCCACCTTTTTGCAAGTGGGATGCACCATTTCATAGCCAAAATAACCATGACGTACTTCACCGTAAACACGGAGGTGACTTCCCTCTTTTAGCATTGCAATTTGGCTGGGATAAAAATGTAAAAACCGCAATGTAAGTTGTCCGCTTGCGTCTTCTAATCGCGCTATCAAGGCTTTTCGCGGCTTGTAAGTGACTTCCATATGCACAATTTCACCCTCAGCCAACGCGGCCTCGCCTAGCCGTAAATCTCTTACTACTGTGATATGCGTTTCATCGATATAACGTAGCGGTAAATGCAATAGCAATGCTTGCAACTGACTAATGCCAAGCTTATTTAAACTTGCGAGCAACGGTTTGCTAAACGTTTTGAGGGTTGAAAGTGCTGTCATATCAACAGTAAAAGCTCGGTTAATGCATTACTGTGTGCGGGTAAACTGGCGATTATTGTGAAACCTGCTGTGTGCCATTTGCCGTTGAATTGCCTTTGGCTCGGTTGATGCGGACTACGTTGGGGACTTTGCGTAACGCACGCATGAGCTCAGCAAGATGCACACGATCACGCACTTGCACGGTAAAATTAAGCCCCGTATACACGCTGTTGTCAGATTCCTCCATGCTCACATTGTCAATATTAGAGCCAGCCTCTGCGATAATGGCGGCAATCATCGCCAGCATGCCGGGTTTATTTTCTGCCACCAGTTTGAGGTTTACTTTAAACAAACGTTTGCTATCTGAATCCCATTCAACATCCAGCCATTTTTCTGGGTCCAAGCTAAATTTTCTGATGGCTGGGCAATCATGCGTATGAATGATTAAACCTTTATCTTTGTTGATAAAACCAAGAATCGGGTCACCCGGGATGGGTCGGCAGCACGAGGCAAATTGCACACTCATGCCCTCAGACCCGCGAATGGTAATGGTATTAAGCGGCTTTTTGTTGGCCTTGCCAAATAATTTGCCAAAGAGTTTGCTCACCACGCCCACAGTTTCATCCGCAGGCTGTTTGTCATCGATAGCCAATAATTGATGTGCCACCATAACACTCTGCCGCTTGCCTAAGCCAATGTCGGTCAGAATGTCTTGTTTATTTTTTACACTGTAGTCACGAATGAGCTTTTCCCATTGTTTTTCTTTTACGGCAGAAGGCTCCACATGCATGGCGCGCAAGGCTTGATTCAACATACGCTCACCAATGTGTGTCGATTCTTCTGACTGCATGGTTTTAAGATAATGCCGAATATGCGAACGCGCTTTGCCCGTTTTCACGTAATTCAACCAAGCGGCATTCGGTTTAGATAATGCCGCCGTGATAATTTCCACATGGTCACCATTTTTTAATTCTGTCCGTAGTGGCGCCAATTCTTGATTAATTTTGACGGCCACACAACTATTGCCCACATCGGTATGTACTGCATAAGCAAAATCTACCGCCGTTGAGCCACGTGGGAGCGCCAGAATTTTGCCTTTGGGCGTAAACACATAAACTTCATCGGGGAAAAGATCAACCTTGATATGCTCTAAGAACTCAAGCGAATCAACACTTTCCGATTGGATTTCCAGCAGGCGCTGTAGCCACTGATGCGTTTGCTGTTGTAATGCGGTGAGTTCAGCGTCGCTGGACTTATACAGCCAATGCGCCGCAACGCCTGCGTTAGCCACATTATGCATGTCAATGCTGCGAATTTGCACTTCTATGGGCGTGCCAAACGGGCCAAACAACGTAGTATGGAGCGATTGATAGCCGTTGGCTTTTGGAATGGCGATATAGTCTTTGAACTTACCTGGAATTGGCTTAAAAAGGCCGTGCAACACACCCAGTGTTAAATAACAAGTGGGTAAATCTTTCACCACCACGCGAAAACCGTAAATATCATAAATTTGCGAAAATGAATTGGTTTTACCCGCCATCTTTTTGTAGATGCTATAAAGGTGTTTTTCTCGGCCGGTAACCTCGGCTTCTATGCCGGCTTCCTTGAGTTTACTTTGTATGCTTTCAAGAATTTTGCTAATCACTTCTTTGCGATTACCGCGCGCAGCTTTAATCACCTGCGTCAGCACGCGGTAGCGCATGGGGTAGAGCGCTTTAAAGCTTAAATCTTCAAGTTCTTGATAAATTAAATTTAAACCCAGGCGGTTAGCGATAGGCGCATAAATTTCTAAGGTTTCTTTGGCAATACGCTTGCGCGATACGGGCTTCATGGCGGTGAGCGTTTGCATGTTGTGCAGTCTGTCAGCCAATTTAACTAAAATCACCCGCACGTCCTGGCTCATTGCCAGCAACATTTTTCTAAAGTTTTCTGCCTGTGCTTGGCTAGCACTTTGAAATTCGATTTTATCGAGCTTGGTAACACCATCGACCAATTCAGCGACTTGTGCGCCAAATTTGTATTTAATTTCTTGGGCAGTAATGGCTGTATCTTCCACCACATCGTGCAATAACGCTGCAAGAATGGTCGGCACATCCATGTGCAAATCGGCCAAAATACAAGCCACAGACACAGGATGCGTAATATAGGGTTCGCCCGTTTTACGCACCACGCCATCATGCGCGGCGAAGGCAAAGCGATAAGCCTCGCGGACTAAAGTAACGTCCTGAGGCTTAAGATATTGCTTAAGGAGTATGGTAAGTGCTGAATCTTCACTGTCTGCTGGCAGCAAAGGGGCTTGCGCAAGTATCGCTAAAGCTGAATTTTCTAAATCAGCTTTTGATGTATCCGCCTGAGAATGTTTTGCGGTTTTGGGCATCGCATGTTCACCGCGCGCTGCAATTTAGCGTGGCTGTAAAATCTCGACGCCAACTTTACCAGCGGCGATTTCACGTAACGCTAATACCGTGGTTTTATCGCGCAAGCCTTGTGTGTTGATGAGCGGCTCAGCGCCATTATGCAATTGACGGGCACGGTAAGCGGCCACTAACGTTAATTGAAAACGGTTTGGAATTTGGTCTAAACAATCATCTACTGTAATACGTGCCATGGTGTTTCCTATTGAATAAAGTAAAAATCTTGAAGAAGCTAAGTCAGAGATTGAATCAAACTTGCATAGCGCTGTAGCTGTGCCATGCCTCTTAGCCGTTGCGCGCGAATGATTGCGCTAATGTCTTGAAGTGCTACATCAAAATCATCATTGATTGTAACATAATCAAACGCACTTACATGCCGCATTTCCTCGCGGGCGGCGGCCACGCGTTTAGCAATGACTTCTGCACTGTCTTGCGCGCGCCCGGTCAGCCTGCGTTCTAGCGCCTCAATCGAAGGTGGCAAAATAAAAATACTGGTTGCTTGTGGAAACAAACGGCGTACTTGCTCAGCGCCCTGCCAATCAATTTCCAATACCAAATCAAAGCCCGCTTTTAGTGGCCCTTCCACCGCGGCTTGCGATGTGCCGTAACGGGCATCGTGTACTTGCGCGCTCTCTAAAAACCGCGCTTCACCCAGCATGCTTAAAAATGTTGCGTCATCTACAAAATGATAATCCACCCCGTCTATTTCACTGGCTCTAGGCTTGCGTGTGGTGTGCGAGATTGAAAGCTTTAATTGTGAATCTTTTGCTAACAACGCTTTTATCAGGCTGGTTTTACCCGCACCAGAAGCCGCTGTTATGATAAATAAATTGCCTGTTGTCATCGTAAATTCTTTTGCACTTTTGTGTTTTAAAATCATACCATTTTTACTGGGTATATTGCGATGCGCAAAACTTCTGACGCATCGCAATATTCGGTACTCAAAAACGATGTTTAGCAAATATTTCATCGAGAAAAAATTTATGCTCTACGAGCCCTATAAACAAAGGCTTCCAGAGCATCGAAAAAGGTTTGTGTTTAAAACCTTCATTGTTTAATGTGAATTTATTTTGAATTTACGGTTGCAATTAATGTATTTTTTTCATTTTTTATGTCCGTATAAATGCATGTGAATCACCTGCTAACATGATAATAAACCCCATAATACCCGCTTAATCAAGCAATTGAATGTTGCTATGGTCGGTATGATGGCGTTTAATATAGGTAACCTGACAAAATTCAAACAAAATTGACCGCAAACGCAACCGTTAAGCATATGGATAAAAAATTAACGCCCCTAGAACTGGCTCGCCAGACGTTGATTCAGCTTTCTAAAAGCCAGAGCCCGCCCACGCCTGAAAACTACCGCCGTGTGTATGATGAAATTGCAGGCATCAAATCTGTTGATAGCGTAGACGTGCTTGGTAAATCTTTGGAAAAGGTATTAACGGAACTTGGTAAAGACAGACCAAAGTATCTCGCCACTTCGCAAAAAATTGCCACATTTATTAAAAAGCGTGATGCTGAGAACCTTGAAGACCAACTGCGTAAACTCATGCCCACCAGCGCCAATGAAGCCGATGGCGTCAATTGGCCCACGCTTTTGCGCTATTTGCTGAAGCAACTCGATGTTAACCACACAGGCACTACCTTAAGCCGAAAAAAAGAGGGGCTCAACCGCGTCATTATCAATTTCGCCAATGACCCGAGCCAATTAGGTGAGAAAATTCAGGCGCTCATCACCTCTTGGGGAGATGGCCAGCCGTCAGCATCTACCAACAGTGCAACAGCACTCCAAGCTGAATCAACACTAATCGTTGAGGTAGCCTCTGCAACCCAAACAAATGCAGCGCTAACAGAGAGTGAGCAAGCACTCACTACAGCTTGGCGAGATTTACTCACAAGAGCAATCAAGCTGGTTGTGCTTCCGCAGTTTGCAGACATCCCGGCCGCCTCTGACAAAATCGAGAATGTCATTCAACTCGCGCAAAAAGCCAACACCGTTGAAGAAATCAATGCACTGGGTGAAACGTTAAAATCATTCATATTGCGCGCTGAAATGCGTAACGATGCGCAGCACCGCATGCAAGAGTCATTGGTTCAAATGTTGCGTTTGCTTATTTCCAGCATGGGTGAGCTCACGATTGAAGACAAATGGCTGCATGGTCAAATTTCCATTGTGCAAGATATTATTTCAAAACCGCTGGATATTGACGCCGTTTATAATGCTGAAAGTAGTCTAAAAGAACTGATTTATAAGCAATCAAATATTAAGCCTGGCCTTATTGCCGCAAAAGAGACGCTCAAAGGCATGATGAGCAGCTTTGTCAGCGGGTTAGCCGATATTTCAAGAAGCACAGGGACTTATCAAGCCAAAATCAATCAATACCAAGTGCAAATTTCAGAAACAGAAGACATCACGCAACTTAATACAATATTGCAAAATTTGGTGGGTGATATTCGCGAAATGAATGCCGATGCACAAAATTCACACAATGCCTTTGAGGAAACACAGAAAAAAGTTGAAGAAGCTGAAAAGCAAATCAATGAACTGTCTGCCAAGCTGGATTACATCAGCGAAGTTGCACACCAAGACTTTTTAACCGGTGCACTCAATCGACGTGGCATGGATGAAGCAATAGATCGAGAATTTGAACGCGCCGACCGTCACAACACGCCCATCTCACTCGCCATGATCGATATTGATCACTTCAAAAAAATCAACGATACCATGGGTCACTCTACTGGCGACACGGCGCTCGCGCATTTGGCCAAAGTGGTTAAAAGCATTCTTCGTAGCACCGATGTGCTGGCGCGTTATGGTGGCGAAGAGTTTGTCATCTTACTGCCAGGCTCAAAACAAAATGATGCCGTGAATGTAGTTGCAGGGATACAACGCGACCTCACCAAAAACTTCTTTCTTCACAACAATGAACGCGTACTTATTACGTTTAGTGCCGGCGTTGCAGAAAGGGTCACTGGTGAAAATATTGATTCTGTCTTGCCAAGAGCGGATGCAGCACTCTACATTGCCAAACAATCTGGCAGAAACCGGGTGGTTGGCGCTGAAATTCCAACCTCTTAATGGATACAGAGCCTGTAATGTATTAACAATCTAAAAACTAATTGGTTTGATTAACAATTGTATTAACACCAATCTGGGCTCGGTAATGAAGAAAATACCCTCTTGAGGCCATCACTCCAGCCCTTTCTAATTTCTGCATAATAGGGGTCACTTTCTGTAATGCGCTCTTTGCAGTCTGCATGCAAACTATTGGTTCGATATAGCAACATATCAATCGGTGCAGCAACAGAAACATTACTCCTTATTGTTGAATCAAACGAAATCAGCAGGCATTTAACTGCATCCATCATTTCCGTGTCATATTTCACAACTCGGTCGATAATTGGTTTGCCGTATTTAGTTTCACCAATTTGAAAATAGGGTGTTTCACTGCATGTTTCGATAAAGTTTCCTGCGGCATATATATTAAAAAGTCTAGGCTTTTCACCTTTAATCTGCCCGCCTAATAATATACTCGCACTAAAATCAATATTGTGATTTTTTAAAAATTCTGCATCGCGTTCAAAAGCTGCTCGCAACTCAGTGCCTACCAATCCTGCAGCTTCAAATAAGCTATCTGCATTACATAGGTGTCTTGTGCCTTCTTTATTGCTCTCGATTAAAGCTTTTAAATGCCCCACTACCGATTGTGTAATAGCTAAATTTCCTGCTGTCATTAATACAATGACTCGGTCATCTTTAACTTCAAATATATGCATTTTTGGCGAAATAGCTACCTGATCCACACCTGCATTGGTACGTGTATCAGAAGCAAATACCAAACCTTGTTCTAGCAACAACCCTACACAGTAAGTCATAACACACTCTTAATTTTGGCTAAATATCAATCATATCATTTAGCGCTGTTTACCTGATTAAGTTAAATTCTATCTTTTACATCCTGACGATGACGCGTAATCACCTCTTGCGAGGCTAAAATAATTTCTCTCAAAAAACAAAGCAACCCAAAGATGAGCGAAAACATAGCAGCAATGAATGTAACCAAAACAAAACCTGATAAACGTATATTAATGGCCACACCAATAAACATTGAGGCAATGGCTAACGATACGCATAGCCCCGCAAAAATAAATATCCCAACCGACCACCTCATCCAAGTAGTTCTTTCGGCAATTATATCTAATTCCTCTAGATAACCTTTTCGCTGCTCTGTGCTTAAAGTATTAAGAGTTCTAGCACGGTCGATTGCTCTGCCAAGCCTATTCACAAGAACACTCAAAATAGAGCCTATTCCCGTAAGCAAAAAGACCGGTGCAACCGCATCACGGATTGCGGTTGAAACATCATGGATTTCTGTAGGCGAATTAAAAGTCATCAATGAAACAAGCTCTCTACTGTTGCATCTGTTGTGCTTGTCGCATTAATTCTGCATGATGCGCTAATTCTAATGTGTCGATTTGACGCTGTTGGCTAATCGGCACCCCCGCTTGGTTCACTATTACACTGCTTGCCATGCCTTCTACTCCACCTCCAGTGCGCATCCCGCTTACAGGGCTTGCGCTGCGGTAATCTAAGCCCGTCGCTAAACGTACGTGCATTTCACCAGCTAAACAGCCGTTAGATACATCGAAGCTTTGCCAGCCACCATTCGTGAGATAAACATCTGCCCAAGCGTGAGTTTGCATTAGACTGCCATCAACTGTAAATAAATAGCCGCTGACATAGCGCGCTGGCAATCCAATGCTCCTGCAGCAAGCAATAAAAATATGCGCATGATCTTGGCAAACGCCTTGGCCTTGTCTAAATGCTTCAATCGCTGAAGTAGTCACTTGTGTAGCGCCCGTGAGATAATTTACCTGCGCGAGTAAAGCATGCATCATGTCTTCTAAAGCCGCAGACTGCCCATAAACATCTGCTTTAAAAGGCTGCGCAAAAGCACGAATTGCATCGTCGCTCTCAGTAAGAGGCGTTTCACGTAAATATATTGATAGCGGCAGGTTTTGGTGCTGAGAAGCAACCTCTAGTCCCGTCTCTACGTCGCCCATGGCAATAATTAAAATTTCCTGATGTGGTTTATCCACAACTAAAGTATGAGTACTATTGCCATATGCATCTTCAGTCGGGTGCAAAGCACCCGCGACTTTAATTTCCCAGCGTTTAACATGCTGGCCAAAGCCATTTTGAGGCGTTAAGCGTAACTGCTGTATCGTGTAATTGACCATATCACTATACACGTAGCGGGTGTGATGCTCGATACTGAGTAACATGCTAAGTCGCAATACTAAAAAAAGTTTTATGCACTTCTGCACCGAGTTTATTATTAGATTTCACAAAATCATCTAAAAACTCATGTAACCCATGTTGAAAAATATCATGCATTTTGCCAAAGCGTAATTTTGAATGTAATTCTCCAGCCATTCTTCTACACTCGGTCGATCGCGAACCTGAAAGCTGGTCCAAAATTGGTGTAATTTCATCAAAGCAAGCATGTAAAGAACGTGGCATATCTCGTCTTAATACCAGCAGCTCCGCGACTCGCCAAGGCTCAATCGTGTCGCTATAAATTTTTTGGTAAGCCTGAAAAGCCGATACTGAGCGCAAAACTGCGCTCCACTCATAATAATCAACCGCACCACCCACTTCTTCTTGTTCAGGTAACAATAAATGGTATTTAACATCTAGTAGACGTGCGGTATTGTCAGCGCGCTCAATAAAAGTACCTAAACGCACAAAACTAAAGGCATCATCACGCAACATTGTGCCAAAACAGACCCCTCTAAATAAGTGTGAGCGCGCTTTAACCCAATCACAAAATTCTCGTAATCCATTTTTTGCTAAATCTTGACCAATAAACTGTCCAAACTCTAACCATAAAGCGTTTATGTTTTCCCAAGTTTCCGTAGTCATTGCAACGCGAACCGCATGGGCATTTTCTCGCGCACTACGAAGAGCACGGTAAATGCTTGATGGGTTATTGATATCTAATGCCAAATAATGAATGATTTTAGCTGCAGTATAATCTTCATGATCACGTTCATATGCTTCTAAATTGCCTGAAATTTCCAATGCGGGCAACCACAATGCTGCTTCACTTTCTGCCGCATTTGGCACTAGGGACATGTTATATGTTACATCCAATACACGCGCCATATTCTCTGCGCGCTCTATGTAGCGTGCCATCCAATATAGGTGATCAGCCGTTCTACTTAACATACTGCCGCCTCTTCTACCCTAGTTTCTACTAAGCAGCTAATATCTGGTATTTCTGTAGGCGTTTCTTCTAGTTGATCTTGCAATACCCAAGTATCTTTAGTTCCGCCACCTTGAGATGAATTCACCACGAGGGAGCCCTCTTTCATCGCCACCCGACATAATGCACCAGGCACTAAGGTGACTGTTTTTCCTGAAAGTACGAATGGTCGTAAATCTACATGGCGAGGTGCAATACCAGCTTCAACCAAAGTTGGGCAAGTAGAAAGCGCTAATGTAGGCTGTGCGATATAGTTGGATGGTTTTGAAACAACGCGCAAACGAAACTCTTCTAACTCTTGTTTGCTTGCCGCCGGCCCCACTAACATACCATAGCCCCCAGAACCCTGGACCTCTTTTACCACCAACTCATCTAGATGTGCCAATGTATATGCTAAATCTTCAGTTTTACTTAATTCATATGTTGGAACGTTTTCAAGAATTGGCTCTTCGCCCAAATAAAACTTAATCATCGCTGGTACATAAATATAGGTAGATTTGTCGTCAGCTACCCCTGTACCTACCGCATTTGCTAACGTCACACCGCCATTACGATAAACTGATAGCAGCCCCGGAACGCCAAGCATAGAATCAGCCTTAAATACCAGCGGATCTAGGTAATCATCATCTATGCGTCGGTAAATAACGTCTACCCGCTGAGGACCTTGCGTAGTTCGCATATAAACGGAATTATTACGTACAAATAAATCTGTACCTTCCACCAATTCCACGCCCATTTGTTGCGCCAAAAAGGCGTGTTCAAAATAGGCACTGTTATGTGCGCCTGGTGATAACACTACAACAATCGGATCATTCACACCTGTTTGTGCTACTGACCGTAAATTTTTTAGCAATACTTGAGGATAATGATCTACAGGTGCGATTGAATAGCGACGAAATAATTCAGGAAAAAGCCGCATCATCATTTTGCGATCTTCCAACATATAAGATACGCCAGAGGGTGTACGTAGATTATCTTCTAAAACATAAAACTGTGATTCACTAGTTCGCACTAAATCAATGCCGGCAATATGTGCATAAATTTGCTGTGGCACATCTACCCCAAACATCTCCGGGCGATATTGTGTGTGCGCTAAAACTGTCGCCGGAACGATACCTGCCTGTATGATATCTTGCTTGTGATAAATATCATGTAAGAACATATTAAGGGCTCGAACACGTTGAATAGCACCCCTAGATAAGTGCGACCATTCATTTGGCGCCAAAATCCGTGGAACGATATCAAATGGAATTAATCGCTCTACACCATCCTGCTCACCATACACATTAAAGGTAATGCCCACGCGTCGAAATAAAAGTTCTGCTTCTTGGCGTTTACTGTCTAGCAAATCACGCGGGATTTCCTTAAGCCACTTCTGATACGCTAAATAAATCTCGCGTACGTTGAATTCGTTTGAATTTACAACATCAAGTTGCATTTCATCAAAAAAGTTGATCTCTGTTTTTTGCATGATATTAAGTCTTTCTATGTTAGAAATACCTAAGCAAGGCACATGCCAGAAATTAACTCAAACAAATCATATGGTTATATTATTAACTAATTTTGACCTCGTTTTGCGCCCCAAATAAGTGCGATTTTATTTAGGTAAATTTAATTCCTGCACCAACATTAAAACTTAAAGTAACTTTATTCGATGTTTTGAACCTGCTCGCGCATCTGTTCAATTAGCACCTTTAGATCCATCGATACTTGCGAGGTTTGCGTAGACACGGACTTTGACCCCAACGTATTGGCTTCACGGTTGAGCTCTTGCATTAAGAAATCGAGCCGCTTACCAGCAGGTGCATCCCCGTTCAAAATGCGTTTTACTTCTGATACATGCGCGGTTAGCCGACTGAGTTCTTCGTCAACATCTACGCGTTGCGTAAACAACACCAACTCTTGCGCTATGCGTTCAGGATCAATGCTTTTTAATGTCTCCTGCAATTTATTTTCTAGTTTGGCTTGGTATTCTTTTGCAAGTGTAGGCAATAAGGGTTTTACCTTTTCAACCAACGCTTCCATCTGATGGATGCGGTCTAAAATCAACTTTTTAAGTTTATCGCCCTCGCGCGAGCGCGAGGCTTTCAAATCTTGTAACCCCTGTTGCACTAATTGTTTGATGTCTTCCAGCAATAAGTCTTGGTCAATGCCTTGCGTAAGCACGACCCCCGGCCAGCGTAGAATATCCGCCATGCTTAACTCACGGCTTGTTGGAAAGTAGGCCTTCGCTTGCGATTGCATCACCGCCAAGTGCTGCATCAATGCACCATCGAGTGCGGCTTCCTGACTTAATTGTGTCCGCTGAATTAAGTTCACCTTGCACTCTATTTTGCCTCGATTTAATTGTGCGCTAATTAACTCGCGTATTGTCGGTTCAAACCCTCTTAAATTTTCATCTAATTTAAAATGTAAATCTAAATAACGGCTATTTACCGCCCGCAGCTCTAGTAGCAAGGTCGCATTGACGATTGGTTTTTCAAGGGCGGCAAATCCCGTCATGCTATAAGTCATTTGTAAATTCCTAAAAAATTAAAATAAAATTTGCATCATGGTATCAAATACCAATGATTTCATGCCAAAATAATGATAAATAACTTTAATTACAATCAATTACGCGCTATATTGCCGAATATACTCTAAGTTATATGGCAAAAATTACCTAAACTTGCGTTAATATATTTTTAATAAACCCTCATATTTTTGAAAAAACGAAAACTCAGTGTCTTCTACTAAAAACTTAGCCTTACCTAGCGGCTACCAGCTTCAAGATTATAAAATTGATAAAGTCTTAAGTTCTGGGGGCTTTAGCTTTGTGTACTTGGCGCATGATAAAGACAACAAGCTTGTTGCCATTAAAGAATATTTACCAACTTCGATTGCATTGCGTAGCAATGGCGCAACTGTTATGCCCAACCCAGATGACGCAGCCTTATTTAGACATGGCCTGAAATGCTTTTTTGATGAAGGCTTGTCGCTTGCTAAAATTGATCATCGAAATATCGTTCGCGTCATTAATTTTTTTCGTGCTAACGAAACTGTGTATATGGTCATGCAGTATGAGCAAGGTAAATCATTACAAGATTACATCTTAGGGCAAACAGAATTAGTTTCAGAGATTTTTATTCGGCAAGTATTTAGTGAGCTAGCAAAAGGTTTGCGAGAAGTGCATGCGCAAAAATTATTACATTTAGATATTAAGCCAGCCAATATCTATATTAGGTTAGATGAATCGCCTGTATTGCTTGATTTTGGTTCTGCCAGACAAGCGCTCAATGAAAACCTTGCCAAATCGTCACCTAGTTATACCCCAGGGTTTGCACCACCAGAGCAGTATTTCGACCGTAACTTATTAGGGCCATGGAGCGATATCTACAGCATCGGCGCTACGATGTATTCTTGTTTAACGCGCACCTCGCCTGCCGCGGCTAATTTACGTGTAAAAAATGATTTGCTTGTTCCTGCTGTAAAATTAGGGTTATCAAATTACTCGCAAAGCCTTCTCGAAATTATTGATCAATGCCTAAGCCTAGATTATTTAGCGAGGCCGCAAAGCGTGTTTTCTTTGCAGAAATCATTACTTAAATCCATGCCCTCACCTAAGAAAAAAAGTCGGCTTGATAAAATTGTAGGCGTCCTAAAAAGCCCAGTATCCGACGTATTTAACACGCCTATTATCAGCAAAAAATCTCAATGAAATTTACTATTTTTCAAAATAGCCTGCAAGGGCCTCGCCAATACAATCAAGACAGATTGGCATATTCCTATAGCAAAGATGCCTTGCTACTGGTGGTGGCTGATGGCATGGGTGGGCATCGGCATGGTGAAATGGCCGCGCAATTAGCCGTCACCACCATGACCGAAGCCTTTCAGCGTTTGGCCGTGCCTACCCTGACTAGCCCGGCTAAGTTTTTAATTGATCATATTCAACAAATTCACGACATGATTGATCAGCTCACGCAAGAACGTGAGATGCTCGAGTCACCTCGCACGACAATCGTGGCAGCCATTGTCCAGCGTGGCATGCTTTATTGCGCGCATGTTGGCGACTCGCGACTTTACCATTTTCGGAACAATCATTTACTCTATCGTACAGAAGATCACTCAGTGGTTCAGTCGCTCTATAATAAGGGAATTATTAATAAAAGCGAGATGACCACCCATCCTTATCGCCATAAAGTATACAGTTGCCTAGGTGGCGATACACCCCCTAAAATCGACCTGTCGGATCGTCAAGAATTGGCGGAAGGTGATACCATTTTACTTTGCACAGATGGCGTTTGGGGTGCATTAACAGATGATGAAATCAAAGCCATGCTCTATGGCCCATCCATTACTGATAACGTCACCGCCCTGCTGAATAAAGCAGAATTGGTTAGCCAAGCGCAAGGTGACAATATGAGTGCCATTGGCCTACAGTGGGGCGATAAACTCAGTGACCCTTTTGCAGTATCAACCATTACCATGGCAATGGGTGCCACCACCACTATCATGAACCCTGTCAAACGCAATATTTTAGGCAGTGACGATACCTTTACTGACGATTTTTCAGATGATGATATTGAAAATACTATCAATGAAATACAACGGGCGCTTCAAAAAAACAAGTCAGCCCCATAAAAAGCATCATCATCAAACTTGGCCACACTTAAGCCACCCGCTTTTATAAAAAAATTATCAGGATTAAACCATGCAGGCCAATACAAGCAATTTAGAAAATCTTAGACCAAGTGCTCGTGCTAACAATCAGTTACGCGATATTGAAATCATTCGCAAATATACTAAACATGCTGAGGGCTCAGTCTTAGTTAAATTTGGGGACACGCACGTGCTGTGTACAGCAAGTGTAGACGAAAAAGTGCCGGGGTTTTTAAAAGGCAAGGGGCAAGGCTGGGTGACCGCAGAATATGGCATGCTTCCCCGCTCAACAGGTAGCCGCATGGACAGAGAAGCGTCAAAAGGTAAGCAATCAGGCCGTACGCAGGAAATTCAGCGTTTAATTGGCCGCTCGTTGCGCGCCATTATTGATTTAGAAAAATTAGGCGAACGCAGCATTCAGATTGACTGTGATGTCATTCAGGCGGATGGCGGTACAAGAACTGCAAGTATCACTGGCGCTTATGTAGCTTTGGCAGATGCAATAAACCACCTACTTAAAATAGGCAAACTGCAAAATAGCCCACTTAAACAAGCGGTAGCCGCTATATCAGTAGGCGTTTACAAAGGTCAACCGGTACTTGATTTGGATTATATTGAAGACTCTGACTGTGATACGGATATGAATGTGGTCATGACTGCTGATGGTGGTTTTGTAGAAATACAAGGAACCGCTGAAGGCGAGCCTTTTGACCGTGCCGCGATGAATGCCATGCTCGATTTAGCTGCACATGGTATTGGGCAACTCGTGATTAAGCAACAAGAGGCATTAAATGTTTAAAAAACTGGTTATCGCCACGGGCAATCAGGGTAAGCTACGCGAAATTCGGCATATTCTTGGCGAACTTGAAATCGAAATTATTCCACAGTCTGCGCTTGACGTGCCTGAGTGCGAGGAACCTTTCTGCACGTTTATAGAAAATGCGCTTACCAAAGCACGTCATGCCAGTAAGCATACAGGATTACCCGCATTAGCTGATGACTCTGGTTTATGTGTGGACGCCCTGCTTGGGGGGCCTGGCGTACTTTCAGCTAGGTATGCAGGGGAACAGAAATCAGACGAACGCAATAACCAAAAACTGCTCGAAGTATTGGGTAGTGAAAACAATCGGCATGCACACTTTTACTGCGTCATGGTATTGGTGCGCCATGAACATGACCCCGAGCCTATCATTGCTGAAGGTCAATGGCATGGTGAAATTCTCAATGAATATCGTGGCACAGATGGTTTTGGCTATGACCCGTTATTTCTGGACGCTAAAACTGGCAAAACAGTTGCCGAACTACCGCTCGAAATAAAAAGCCGCATCAGCCACCGCGGTCATGCCATGGCAAAATTGTTACAAAAGCTTGAGAGATTAAGTCATGACTAAGCCAAATCACACTGTTTGGCCAAAGTGGCTACGCGATGATGGAAGCGTTGTTTCGTGTACCGAAAAAGTTAAAGTAATGACAGAAAACTTTGACGAAATTAAGCAAATCACCCAAGATGCGCTTGAAGATGGTTTGTTAATGGAGGTTTCTGAGCAACAAATGCGCGAAGCACTGCATCAACTCGTTGACTCACTAATCAATCCCTACAAAAGGTAATCTACTATAAAAAAGTTTATTGAAATCAAAGCGGATACCACGTTTAATCAAAAGCCTCATCCTGGCATCGTTCCATTATTAGGCAATCATACAATTTCAGGGCTAACTGATTCACCACCGCTATCGCTGTACATTCATATTCCTTGGTGTGTTCAAAAGTGCCCCTATTGTGATTTTAATTCCCATGAAAGTCGTCATCAACACGGCGAGATTCCTGAAAGCACATATGTGGATGCGCTCATTGCAGATTTAGAACAGGCCACACCTAAAGTCTGGGGCAGGAAAATTAAGAGCGTATTTTTTGGCGGCGGTACACCCAGCCTATTTAAGCCAGCATCTATCGATAGAATATTAAGTCATGTACGCGCACTCACACCACTAGACTATGATGCCGAAGTTACACTAGAAGCAAATCCTGGCACCGTAGATATCGCTAATTTTATTGGCTACAAACAAGCAGGTGTGAATCGGTTGTCTTTGGGAATTCAAAGTTTTAATGCGAAACACCTCAAGGCTTTAGGGCGTATTCATACGGACAGGCAGGCAATTCATGCGGCAGAGTTAGCACTCACTACCTTTGAGCGCGTAAATTTTGATATAATGTATGGATTGCCTAATCAAAGCATGACGCATGCCTTAGAAGATGCCAAACACGCTATCGCGCTTAATCCAGATCATCTATCGTTTTATCATCTGACATTAGAGCCCAACACGCCGTTCTACCGCTCGCCCCCCACACTACCTGACGATGATACCTGCGCGGAAATGCAAGTTGAAATCGAAAATTTATTGGCAGAACACGGATATGAACACTATGAAACTTCTGCATTTTCTAAACCTGGGAAACAAGCAAAGCATAACTTGAACTACTGGCAGTTTGGCGATTATTTAGGTATTGGTGCGGGCGCACATAGCAAATTAAGCTATCACGATAAAATTACGCGTGAAACTCGCCCTAAGCACCCCAAAGCTTATATGGAACAATCCCTACTAGGAAATGCTACAGATAACATCTGGAATATTTCTGATAACGAATTAGGGTTCGAGTTTATGATGAACGCGCTACGACTAACAGATGGCGTGCCTGTAAACCTTTTTCAAATGCGTACTGGCTTACACATCAATACATTAGAAGGAAGCATTACTCAGGCACAAAATAAAAAATTAGTTGAGGTGAAAAATGAGTATATAAAACCTACGCTATTGGGACAACGCTTTTTAAATGAATTACTTACGTTGTTTATGACAAATTAGAATTTGCTCGATTTTTTGGCATACCTTAATCAGCAAACTCTAATTTTTCTCTCACATCAAGCATGTCTCTCAGTAATATTATTTCTTTAAACACTTCAAAACTAAACCCTGACCGTTCGTTATTACGATTATCAAGCAATAATTCGTCTAAGTAACTTTTGGTTTGGGATATTTTTTGTGCTTCTTTCTCACAATTTGCCCATAATTGAGTCATTTTGGTTGAGATGTGTGCGAAAGCTTCTAAGCTACTATTAATTGCTGAGGGCAACGTTGAACTGTCCCAAGAAGGCATCATGACATTAAAATTTTCGTGCAGGAGTTTTGCATACTGCATAAATTCGGCTTTCTGATTGGTTTTACGATAAATATCCAATAGAAGAAGCCAATGCTGTAAGGTTGCCTTAGGCGCTGCAGAGATTTGTGCTTTTAGCAATTTTATTGCCTCATCCTCACGTTGTATCGCCAAGAAGATTTTTGCTTGTTCCAGTGCTTGGGCAGCGTCATCTTCAAAATGCGGTATACCTACGTCACTTAAGTCTGTCACTATCATTGAGCCAGAATATTCACTCTTTACGACGGGTTCCAACGGAAAATCCGAAGCAAAAATTGTAGGTGATCGCTTTGTTTTTAAGAAGCTATTATCATTGAATAACTCGGCTTTCATATTACCATAACTACGCTTTGCTCTTAAATATACATTACGTGGATTTAAGAAATTTTTTTGTTGCTGATTAAAAAATGCAAGGGCAAGAAATAAGCTCAAGACAAAAAGTACCGTCAGAATTGGCTGTAGCAAGTATTTTGCTGCTTTAGGACTAGCATTGGTTACTGAGCCTGCAACATGATGGCCAAGTGCGACTGATTCAATCGATGATTCTCCAGCAGAAGCAGTTGATGGTACCTGTGCTGACTGAATATCCACTTGTGCTAACAAGCGCATTAACTCTATCTTTAAACTTGCGAGTAGTTCCACGAGCGCTAGTAATTTAGCATTTAGCTTTATCAACTCCTCTTTCAAAAAAGTATTTTTAATCAAAAGATAATCATATGCTTTTTGCTGCGTTGCGTTTGGTGCAAGTGCGTCCTGGCTGGCGTAATTTTTTGCCTGTTTACCAACTAGATTGGTACGACTATCTTTGGATTTTGCACTGCCTGTTCCTAAAAATTTAATATTTGGAATAATAATGACCGTCATTTGATCTGCGCGATCAGATGGATTTAAATTTGGTTGAATGTGACGACTTAATTGCAATGATTTTGAAATAAATCGCTTTTGCATCTGTTTACTGTTTGGGTATAGCAGTCTTGCAAGGTCACTTAAACTCTCACCCGCCAAGAGTGACCAAGGCGTAGAAGTGCTCTCCAAGGTATATTCTGTAGCATTTGAATAGGCATCTTCATACAAAAACTCTTCAGCATAAGCATAGTTTGAAAACACTAGGCTGGCTAAAAAAATAATAATAATATTGATACGAAGCGAATGGGTATTTAGTTTCATTGAACCAGATTAATCACTTTAATTTTTTGCCCAAGCACAAAAGCTCAAGCAAAGACTATATTTATAATGTGATTAATTGTATTGTTTACAATGAAACTATCAATGACCCGTTTGGGCTTAGACTACCGTCTGGCGCGGACTATGGCTGCCTTCACTTGGGATGGAGCTGTGCCGCCAATATGGTTGCGACTATTCAGTGACCCTTCGAGCGTTAAAACCGAAAAGACATCTTCATCAATTTCAGTTGCAAACTGCCGTAGTGTCGCTAACGATAAATTACTTAATTCAACATTATGATCAACGGCATAACGCACGGCTAAAGCAACCACTTCGTGTGCATCTCTAAAAGGCATGCCTTTTTTGGTGAGATAATCCGCCAAGTCGGTAGCTGTTGCAAAGCCTTCGCTAGCAGCTTGGTGCATATTATCTTTATTGACTGTAAAGCCAGCCTTAGTGACTACGCCATTTTCAATCAATGGAAGGCGTAACATGTCTGCATAAATCTCTAGTGTGACTAATAAAGTATCTGCTGTATCAAATAGCGGCTCTTTATCTTCTTGATTATCTTTGTTGTAGGCCAAAGGCTGGCCTTTCATCAAAGTGAGCAAGGCGGTTAGGTGGCCGTAAACGCGGCCGGTTTTACCACGAACCAGTTCGGGGACATCTGGATTTTTCTTTTGCGGCATAATCGATGAACCCGTGCAAAATCGATCGGCAATATCGATAAAGGCAAAACGCGGTGAACTCCACAATATCAGCTCTTCTGAAAAGCGAGATAAATGCATCATCACCATCGAAGAGGCAAACGTAAATTCAATGGCAAAATCACGGTCAGAAACAGCATCGAGTGAGTTTTCACAAACTCCATCAAAGCCCAATAAATTTGCAACACGTTCACGATTAATAGGGTAGCTCGTGCCAGCTAAAGCTGCGGCGCCCAAAGGTAACTGATTGATGCGCTTATAACAATCTTGAAAGCGCGCAACATCGCGTTTAAGCATTTCAACGTACGCCATGAGATGATGCCCAAACGTAATTGGCTGGGCTACTTGCAAATGCGTAAACCCCGGCATAACCGTATCAAAGTGTGCTTCAGCTAAGTCTAATAAACTTGTTTGTAAGCGCGATAAGCCCTCTATGACTTGCAAAGTAATTTCGCGCAACCACAAACGTACATCGGTTGCCACCTGATCATTTCTGCTTCTACCCGTGTGTAAGCGCTTACCTGCGTCCCCTATTTTATCTGTTAAGCGTTTTTCTATATTAAGGTGCACATCTTCTAAATTCAGCCGCCAGTCAAATTTACCCGCATTGATTTCGGCTTTAATTTCTATTAAACCTTTTTCAATAGCCGTGAAATCTTCACGCGAAATAATGCCTTGCTCGCTCAGCATTTGGGCATGGGCAATCGATCCCTGAATATCATACAGCGCCAGACGATAGTCAAAGCCCACAGAGGCCGTGTATTTTTTTACCAATTCAGCCACAGGCTCATTAAAACGTCCTGACCAACTAGTATCTTTTTTATTCAATGCGCTTAACTTTTCTGTCACTTTAACTTTCTCGTTTAAAATTAATCTATTATGATAAGTATAATGCAAAACGTAATCGCTTCGATGCCACTCTTATTAAAATCGCATATTTGCCACTCGGATTTGACAGCGTATTTAGCTGGTTTGAATAAAAGCAGCAGTAAACAATTATGTACCCGTCTGCGAATTAAGCATCATCACAGGTTATATTCAGTACCATGAGAAAATCAAGCCGCCTACCAAATTTACACAATTTAGGCGTAAATTTACGGATACTCATCATTGTCAATGCGATTATTGCGCTGACCGCCATCGTTCTAAGCAACCATTTTGAGGACTTTTACGTAGTCATTACTACAATTTCATCCATCGCACAGCCATTATTGTTACTTTGCCTTTTAGTGCTGTATGGCAGCTATTCGTTACTTACAAAACTGCGTTATTGGCAAGGCCTGTTAGGCATTTTTACCATCGTATTACTTGTATGTAGCGGTTTTTATGATTTAATTTCTCATCTGCTGATTTATAGTAACTTACCGTCTCGTCTTAGGTTGCTATTTTTTGCTTCCATCATAACGGCGATTTGTCTTTACTATTTTTATCTGCATCAGCACGCTTATTCACCCGCGGTTATTGAGGCAAGATTACAGGCCTTACAAGCGCGTATCAGACCGCATTTTTTGTTTAATTGCATTAACGCGGTATTGTCGCTGATTCGCACGCAGCCCAAGCAGGCGGAAACTGCGCTAGAAGATATGGCCGATTTGTTTCGCGTGTTAATGGCAGATAACCGCGATCTTGTGCCTTTGGGGCAAGAAATAGCCCTATGCCGACAATATTTGGCGCTGGAAAAACTGCGTCTTGATGAGCGACTGACGGTGCAATGGAAGATTGACGATATGCCACCAGATGCCATGATTCCACCTTTAATATTGCAACCGCTCATAGAAAATGCGGTTTACCATGGCATCGAACCGCTAGAAAAAGGCGGCACCATCACCATTCAAATTTACACAAGCCGCAAAGAGATTCACTTGGTATTGAGTAACCCTTACAATGAAGCAAGCTTGCGCCACATTGGTAACAAAATGGCACTAAAAAATATTAAAGAGCGCCTCACTTTGCATTTTGATTTAGAAGCCTCTTTGAAGAGCTCGCAATCAAATGGCGAATATCGTGTACAAATTACATTACCGTACAAAGAGGTATGACCACGATGATAAAACTGCTAATTGCCGATGACGAAGCGCCAGCCCGCAAACGCCTGCGTGATTTACTCAGCGACATCAATGAAGTGACGATTGTGGCTGACGCTAAAAATGGCCAGGAGGCGCTTAAGTTAGCCAATGAAAATCTACCCGATATCGTTTTATTAGATATTCGGATGCCAATTATGGATGGCATTGAAACCGCGCAGCATTTGCAAAAACTGGCTAAGCCGCCGGCAGTCATCTTCACTACCGCTTATGACACATATGCTTTGCAAGCTTTTGACCTCAATGCTGTCGATTACTTATTAAAACCCATTCGCTTTGAGCGCCTGCAAACTGCCATTCAGAAGGCGCGAGCGTTATTACCCAAACAACTTGAGGCATTGGTTCCGCTAAGCCCGCAACGTACCCATTTAAGCATCAGCGAGCGTGGTCGCGTTTTACTTATCCCCGTGGCTGATGTTATTTATTTTCGTGCAGAATTAAAATATATCACGGTCAAAACCGCTGAAAAAGAATACTTGCTTGAAGAATCACTCAATCATCTGGAGCAGGAATTTGGCAAAATTTTTATTCGGCTACATCGAAATTGCTTAGTCGCCCAAGCTTATATTTTAGGCTATGAAAAACGCCAATTAAGCCATGATGCTGAGGGCCTTCTCAGCAGTGAAAAACAATGGGTTGCGCTACTCAAAAATATTCCAGATACGGTGACGGTAAGCCGCCGCCAGCAGCATCTTATTCGTAGTAATTAACGACTAAGGCTTGTGTTAAAATGTTGCATTATCGCTAATAAATAAGCCATTCTACATGACCCCTAATACCAACCTAGCTCCCGATAAGCTCGTGATTGCCTCTCGTGAAAGCCCGCTTGCCATGTGGCAGGCACTGCATATTCAAAGTCGATTACAGGCACTGTACCCTGAAACCGTTGTTGAAATTTTAGGCATGACCACGACCGGCGATCAAATTTTAGATACGCCACTTGCGCGAGTGGGGGGCAAAGGCCTTTTTGTAAAAGAGTTAGAAACCGCGCTGGCAGATGGACGTGCAGATTTAGCCGTTCATAGCATGAAAGATGTGCCGATGAATCTGCCCGAAGGCTTTTTGATGGCCGCCACGGGCGAGCGTGAAGATCCGCGTGATGCCTTTGTTTCGAACAATTTTGCCAGCCTTGAAGCATTACCTGCAGGTAGTATTGTTGGCACATCGAGCTTGCGTCGGCAAAGCCAATTGCAGGCCCGCTTTCCAGACTTAAAAATTGAATCTCTGCGCGGCAATTTGCAAACACGTTTGCGTAAACTCGATGAAGGCCAATATGCAGCCATTATTTTAGCCGCTGCTGGGCTTATTCGCCTGGGCTTACAAGCACGTATTCGCAGCGTGATTTCGCCTGAACTCAGCATTCCTGCCGTTGGCCAAGGTGCTTTGGGCATTGAAATCAGTGCGGCGAGAACGGATTTATTAGCCGTTCTTGCGCCGCTCAATCATGCTGATACAGAAGTGTGTGTAAAAGCGGAGCGTGCCATGAGTCGCGCTTTGGCAGGTAGTTGTACCGTACCGCTGGGTGCTTACGCCACTTGCCATGCAGATGCCATTGAAATCACAGGCTTTGTGGCTAGTGTGGATGGCAAACAAATGTTGGTCGAAACTGCTACGGGCCACCGCAACAATGCAGAAGCGCTAGGCCAACAGTTGGCCAATCAATTGTTAGCTAGCGGCGCGGGTGAAATTCTAGCCGCTCTAGATGGCCACAAATAACCCTGCCTATTTTCAAAAAAATGACTAACCAAACATTAGCGGGTTTGCATGTGGTCGTCACCAGACCCATTGGTCAGGCAGAAAGTCTTTGTGAAACAATTCGACACCTTGGTGGATTTGCATCGGCTTTCCCTTTACTCGCGATTTCACCGTTAGATGATTATCGCGAATTTGATCAGGCAATTGCGGCACTTGAACATGCTGATTGGGCAATTTTTATTAGCACCAACGCGGTAGATAGTGCCATGCACCGCGTACTCGCAAGGTATGGCAATGTGCCTGAAAGCGTTCAATTTGCGGCCATTGGCCACCAAACGGCTAAAGAATTAGCGCGCTTTGGGGTGCATCACGTGCTTACGCCACACACCCGTTTTGACAGCGAGACTTTACTCGCACTGGGTGAAATGCAGGATGTGGCTAACCAAACTGTGATTATTTTTCGGGGTGTAGGTGGACGCGAATTGTTGGCTGAAACCCTTAAAGCACGCGGTGCCAATGTCATGTTCGCTGAAAGCTACCGCCGCGTGAATCCGCAAACCAACACCGATTTACTTAGTCATTTATGGCAACACCAGAAACTGGATGCGATTGTGGTAACCAGCAGTGAGGCCATGCGCAATTTGCTTGATTTAGCGGGCCAATCAGAATGGCTACGCCACGTGACCCTTTGCGTGAATCACGCTAGAATAGCGGAGTTGCCGCTACAGTTTGGGTTAAAAGTACTGGTTGCAGATGCACCAGGAGATGACGCGATAATTCAACGATTGGCGCAATTGGTGAAACCTCATGGGAAATGAAAATCAAGTCAGCGTTGCAGATAGGCGGCGGCCATCGTTGCTGTCTAACACGGCGCTCATTTTAGTCATTATTGCCTTGCTGACGTTAGGCTGGCAATGGATTACCACGCAACAAAAATTTAGCGCCGTTGAAAAAACCTTAAGCCAGCGACTAGAAAATTACCAAGCGCTTAACCAGCAAAGCCTTGCGTTAGCCAAACAGGCTGAAGAGCGCAGCACTCAAGCCAATGCCCGCACTGTTTTGCTAGAGGAAAAAATCGCCGAATCGCGCGACCAGCAAGAGGTATTACAAACCCTTTACAACCAACTGGCAGAAAACCGTGAAGCCACCGCAGTGGCAGAAGTAGAACAACTCCTCACCATCGCTAACCAGCAACTTCAGCTTGCTGGCAATATTAAAGCCGCGCTTTTAGCACTTGAAGCAGCCGATAAACGTTTGCAGCCTCTGGCGTTGCCGCGCGCTTCACAATTGCGCCAAACGCTGGCGCTTGAAATTGAAAATCTGCGTAAATTACCGCAGGTGGACATCAGCAATATCAGTTTGCAATTAGAGCGTTTAAGCCAATTAAGTGCCACGCTGCCATTAATCAGCGAGCGCCAGCCTACGCTCAACGCCAGCCTTGCCGAACTTGAAACCCCGCAAGCCAGCAACCTCAATGCGGTTGAAAAAGTTGTGCTGCCCATTTGGCGTGATATTAAAAATCTTGTCACCGTTGAGCGCATTGATAAACCTGAGCCGCCTTTACTGCCAGCGGATAATGCGCGCTATTTGCGTGAAAATATCAAATTGCGGCTGTTAACTGCGCGCATCGCCCTGCTGCAACGCGATGAAGCCACCTATAAAGCCGACTTAACTGCCGTGGTGGACTGGCTGAACCTTTATTACGATGGCAAACACCCCAAAACCAAACAGGCGATCGCTCAACTGAAAGAGCTTTCTAACAGCGACATTAACATTGAATTACCGCAACTAAATGAAAGCATTGGCGCGGTCAATCGTTATAAACAAACGCTAGAAGACCATGATTAGACGCAAAATTTTTTGGTGGCTGTTGATGTTTGCATTGCTGGTATGCGTGGTGTGGTTTGCCAGCAATAACGAAGGCTACGTACTCATCGTGCGCCCGCCCTACCGCTTACAATTTTCTTTTAACTTTTTGCTGATATTAATGGTGCTGGGCTTTTTGGCCATCCATTACTGTTTGCGATTTTTGCATTTTTTGCGGCGCTTTCCAGCCAATCGGCGCAGTAAACAAGAAACGCAACGGTTAGAAGCCAGCAATGCGGCACTTTTACAAGGCATGCACGCACTAGCTGAAGGGGATTTTGAAAGTGCTGAAATTGCAGTGAAGCACGCACATGATTTGATTCAAAATGCTGACCATGAAAGACTCATTGCAGCGCTGGCGGCTGAAAAAAATAAACAAAGTACGCTGTTTAACTAGCCAAAAAACCTGTTTTTTGTGTGCAAAATTTAGCGTTCAAATACATTGTTTTTTTACTGAAATTTCCCCGAGAAAAAATTTATGCTCTGGAAGCCTTTGTTTATAAGGCTTCCAGAGGCATCAAAAAGGTTGGTGTTAAATTAAGCGCTTTTTAAGCTTAAAAATACATGCATAAAACACTTATGATGTTGTTTTATTTGGCAATGGTTTTGCGTAAGTAAAGGCATCCGATAAAAACGCATCTTCTGCCAAACCCGCTTGCATAAAACTGGCATGCGCCACTTCTACCATGGCGGGTGCGCCACAGCAATAAACTTCAAATTCAGCTAGGCCCGTAGCGGCAAAGTCATCCAGCACCGCTTGGTGAACATAACCGGTTCGGCCAGTCCATTGGTCTTCAGGTTTGGCATCGGATAACACGGGAATAAACTTAATGTGTGGATGCTGCGCAGCCCAGGCTTGAGGCAATTCTGGCATGTAGAGATCCTGCTTAGAAAGTGCGCCCCAATACAAAATGACATCGCGCTGAATGTGATGTTGTAGCATGTGCTCGATAATGCCCTTAATGGGTGCAAACCCTGTGCCGCCAGCTACCATAATGATCGGTTTTGTTGAGTCTTCACGCAGAAAAAAACTGCCGAACGGCGCTTCAATCCGCAAAATCGCTTTTTCCGGCATTTCGTTAAAGACGTATTCTGTGAATTGGCCACCCGGAATCAAACGCAAATGCAGCTCTAGCAGATTATCCACATGCGGCGCATTGGCGATTGAAAAAGCACGGCGTTTACCATCTTTGAGCAAAAACTCAATGTATTGCCCCGCCCTAAACTGTAAATGCTCGTTACTCGGCAATTTTAAGAATAACGCCATCACATCATGTGAAAGTTGTACTTTACGCTCCACGCGCGTGGGCAAAATGCGTGGAGGGATTACATCAGAGGCAATTTCGCGGCACGCTATCACCACATCGGTCAGCAGGTGTGCGCAGCAAAACAGCGCTTTTCCGACGGCTTTTTCAGCATCGGTTAAGGCGCTTGCGGCATATTCGCCGTAATCAATTTCGCCACTGATGATGTCGCCCTTACAATTGCCGCACGCGCCACTTCTGCAACCATAAGGCAGATTTACACCTGCAGCAATAGCGGCTTCTAATATGGTTTGGCTCGGACGCGCTTCAAATTGATGATTGCTCGATTGAATGGTAATACGGGTCATTTTTTGTCGGTTTCTTCTTTAATTTCTGTAAATTCGGCATCAATAATTTCATCATTTGAAGCTTTTCGCTGATGCTTAAACGTTTTTTCCTGATATTGTTCTTGTTGATAAGTCGGTTCTTGATAGGTTTGCGAATCACTTCGACCGCTTGCCAATTTAGGTTGTTTCATTGGAATCAGCAACAATATTGCTGCAATCACATCGGTTAGCACACCAGGAATCATTAATAAAACCCCCGCAATTAAATTGCGCGCACTGGCAAACATGGCGCGTGCAGGGTTGCCGCCTTGCATTAAACTTTGCATCATTTTGCCAGAAAATAATTGCTTTTCTTCACGCACCAGTTGTAAGCCCAGCCAACCGACAACGACTAAATACAATAAGACCCACCAACCATAGCGATGACTTAAGTTTATTAAAATCCAAATTTCTGCAATTGGAAAAGCCAGTAACATTAAAAACAAAATGAGGCGCATGTGAGAGTTTTCCTTCAAATACGGAACGTAAGACCATATTGAGTATCTATAGGTTGCTATCTACTTTTGTGGTGGCGATGCTCTATAATTGCAAGACCAAACGATTACAATAGCTGAAATAATTAAACTTGGAACATAATTGCGTGAAAAAATTCTTGCTTAAGATATTTTTAAATGGCTTAGCGGCGTTATTTGCATTTGGCTTTTTTTCAAGTGCATACGCCGCTGAGGCCAACAAGAGCTCAATGCTTAATGCCCTGATTGATGATGGTGCAGAGACCTTTTTACCCCCAGAAGTGGCCTTTAAGCTTACCCTAAAAAGTATTGATGCGAACCATATTGAAGCCAGTTTTTTAGTACAGCCAAAATATTACTTATACCGTGAGCGTATTAAGTTTGAAGTTGTTTCACCTGCTGAAGTCAAAATTAGCCAAATTACTTTACCCAATGGCGACATCAAAGATGACCCCAATTTTGGCAAGCAAGAAGTCTACCACAATGACTTCAAAGCCAATATTCAGTTGTCTGCCGGCACTCAATCGCCTGTAACAATCAATGCCAGCTACCAAGGATGTAGTGAAAAAGGCTTATGCTATGCGCCCATTAAACAAACATTCACACTTAACTTACCCGCAAATGCCGCACTAGCAAGCACAAGCTCTGTCAGCAGCGCAGCTAACAACTTAACGGCTAGCAACGAAGTAGATAGCACTACACAGATTTTAAAATCTGGCAATTTGTGGCTCATCATTGCAGGTTTTTTTGTTGCAGGGTTATTGCTCTCGTTCACACCTTGCGTGTTGCCGATGATTCCAATTTTATCCAGCATCATTGTGGGTAGCCAAAGCCAGCAGGTACGCCCTTCTCGACTACACGCCTTTATGCTCTCTGTCGCTTATGTTTTGGGCATGGCCTTAAGTTATACCCTTGCCGGCATTGCGGCCGGATTATCGGGAGATTTACTTAGCCAATCACTGCAAAACGCATGGGTGCTAGGGGCTACAGCGCTGATTTTTGTGTTGCTGGCCTTGTCGATGTTTGGATTTTACGAACTTAAATTGCCACAATCGTTTGAAGATAAATTGGTACTCACGACCAACAAACTAAAAGGTGGGCACTTTTTAAGCGTTTTCATCATGGGTGCGCTATCGGCCTTAATTGTGAGCCCGTGTGTTGCTGCACCGCTGGCTGGTGCGCTGATTTATATTGGGCAAACCCACAATGTGTTTTTGGGTGGTGTTGGCCTTTTTGCATTGGCCATTGGCATGGGGGTGCCTTTGCTTATCATTGGCGCTTCTGCAGGCAGCTTGTTACCCAAAACCGGTAATTGGATGAATAGCGTGCGCAACTTTTTTGGTGTACTCATGTTGGGCATGGCGATTTGGCTCATCTCGCCTGTTATTCCGGTCAATGTGCAACTTGCTTTATGGGCGGCTTTATTGATTGTTACTGCGGTTTACCATAATGCGCTTGACCAACTGCCTGCACACGCCAATAGCGTTGCAAAAGTAGGCAAAGGCCTTGCGGTGATTGCCTTACTCTTTGGGGTTGCTTTTCTCATTGGTGCGCTTTCTAACGCAAAGTCGGTCGTTCAGCCTTTGAGTGGTTTTAGTTTTAGCACGACAAAGCAACAAAACAGTTTACCCCCACTGGCTTTCACCCGCATAACCACCCTTGCGGAGTTAGACCAAAAACTTGCAGAGACCGGCGGTAAACCCGTGATGCTGGATTTTTACGCAGATTGGTGTGTTGCGTGCAAAGAGCTTGAAGCGTTTACTTTTAGCCACCCACAAGTGCAGCAGTTACTCAAAAATACCACATTGCTACAGGTTGATGTCACCGCTAACTCTGATGAAGATAAAGCTTTGCTTAAACGGTTTGGCCTATTTGGCCCGCCCGGCATTGCTTTTTTTAACGCACAAGGCCATGAAATGACAACGCTTAAAACCGTTGGTTTTCAAAATGCTGATCGCTTTAGCGATACCCTTGCACGGCGCGATCGCTGCATTGTCACGCCTCTTTCAAACGGAAAAACCCTGCAATGCTAAAAAAAATCATGACCACCCTAGGCTATTTAGCCATTATGCTCAGCTTGGGGTTTGTTATTTTTTTTTACTTTTTAAACCCTAACTCACCACTTAAAAAACTAGCGAATGATTTCAGTGCACTTACTACAAAACCGCTTTTTGCGGCTAAATTTCCAAATGAAAACGGTGTCATTCAAGACCTAAATCAGTACAAGGGCAAAATTATTGTGCTGAATTTTTGGGCTACTTGGTGTCCACCTTGCCGTGAGGAAATGCCAGATTTTTCAAAGCTTTATCAAAATTATCAACATCAAAATGTTGTTGTGCTCGGCGCTGCCGCTGATGAACTTGCTGCTGTGCGGCATTATTTGGCGGCTTCCCCTGTGAGTTACCCGATTATTGTTGGTGACATGGAGGCGATGGCGCTTGCAAGTAATTTAGGCAATGCACAAGGCGCATTACCATTTACCGTTTTTATTAATACAGATGGTATTGTGGCCAATGTACATCTAGGCCGCATTTCATATACTCAACTAGAAAAAGAATTGACTCGCATACTTCCATCTAAAAATTAGATTTGCGACCTAACTACTCGCTTATCATTGTCTAAATGAAGAACCAAACGGGCGATATTTTACTTTTTATCATCTTAAATTTACTTCAATTAGCCCCAGCAACTTTTAAAAAAATATCATCGCCTTAAATAGCCAATTTCTTAAGATTCACGCTATTTTACTGGACAAAGTTCAGTAACTTCGGCAAACTTGCAGTTATGAATTACAGTTATTTACAAGTTGCGTTGCATCGTCATGAGGATAAGCATGGCAACTAAATCCATTTTAGTGCTTCATGGGCCCAACTTAAATCTATTAGGGCTACGCGAACCCAATCATTACGGTCACGCAACACTCGCTTCAATCAATCAAGCACTTTCCGATAAAGCCGCCGTTGCTGGAGTTGCACTTGAGACTTTTCAAAGCAATGCTGAAGCTGAACTTGTTAACAAAGTGCAGTCTATTGCTTCGAAAAGTGTCGATTTTGTCATTATCAACCCTGCAGCGTTTACGCATACATCAGTCGCCCTACGCGATGCACTCTCTGCTGTTAAAGTGCCTTTTATTGAAGTACACTTATCCAATGTTTATGCGCGTGAGGCTTTTCGCCACCATTCCTATTTTACCGATATTGCAGTCGGTGTCATTAGTGGATTAGGGGCGCAGGGTTACGAGCTAGCTTTTGACTATGCTATTCGGCATGTTCATCAAGCTTGATAAAGATTAAATACTAAACTTTTCCTGGATTTTTAGAGGTTATTATGGACTTACGCAAACTAAAAAAATTAATTGATCTGGTTGAAGAATCAGGCATTGCCGAGCTTGAACTAACCGAAGACGGCGAAAAAGTACGCATCAGCCGCAACTTTACGGCAAACAACAACGCGCCAACGCAACAATATTACGCACAATATGCGCCACCGGCACAGCAACAACCTCAAATCAGCCAGGCGCCTGCGGTAGAAGCGCCTGCTGTTGAAACTGGGCACACTGTTAAATCACCGATGGTGGGTACGTTTTATCGCGCATCATCGCCTGACGCTAAATCTTTTGTTGAAGTAGGTGATACTGTGGCTGTGGGTGACACGCTCTGCATCATTGAAGCGATGAAATTATTAAATGAAATTGAATCAGATAAAGCAGGTGTCGTTAAAAAGATATTGGTAGATAACGGCCTAGCAGTTGAGTACGGCGAACCCCTCTTCATTATAGGTTAGGATTTTATAACATGGCTATGTTTGAAAAAACCTTACCTGCAAGTCGTATTGAAAAAATATTAATTGCCAATCGGGGTGAAATTGCTTTGCGTGTGCAGCGCGCATGTCGTGAATTGGGCATTAGAACGGTTGCTGTTCACTCTGAAGCAGACCGTGAAGCCAAATACGTAAAACTGGCTGATGAATCTGTCTGTATTGGCCCAGCACCCTCTAGCCAAAGCTATTTGAACATCCCAGCCGTCATCAGCGCGGCTGAAGTCACAGATGCGCAGGCGATTCATCCGGGCTATGGCTTTTTATCTGAAAATGCCGATTTTGCTGACCGTGTAGAACAAAGTGGCTTTATCTTTATTGGCCCGCGCGCTGAAACTATTCGTTTAATGGGCGATAAAGTATCAGCTAAAAATGCCATGAGAAAAGCTGGCGTGCCTTGCGTTCCGGGTTCTGAAGGCGCACTGCCTGAAGACCCTGCTGAAGTCATGAAAATAGCCAAGCAAATCGGCTACCCTGTCATTATTAAGGCGGCCGGTGGCGGTGGCGGGCGCGGCATGCGCGTGGTACACACGGAAGCGGCTTTACTTGCCTCAGTCAATATGACCAAAGCGGAGGCACAGGCGGCTTTTGGCAACCCCGTGGTTTACATGGAAAAATACTTAGAAAAACCACGTCATATTGAAATTCAAGTATTGGCTGACCAGCACGGTAACGCGGTATTTTTGGGTGAGCGCGATTGCTCTATGCAGCGCCGCCATCAAAAAATTATTGAAGAAGCACCCGCACCATTATTAAACCCTAAATTGCGTGACAAAATTGGTGAACGCTGCGCTGAAGCCTGCCGCAAAATTAAGTATCGTGGTGCTGGGACGTTTGAATTTTTGTATGAAAACGGCGAGTTTTATTTCATTGAAATGAACACGCGTTTGCAGGTAGAGCATACCGTCACAGAAATGATTACCGGCATTGATTTGGTACAGCAGCAAATTTTTGTCGCGTCCGGCGAAAAACTTAAATTCCGCCAAAAAGATATTCAATTGCGTGGCCATGCGATTGAATGCCGTATCAATGCTGAAGACCCGTACTCATTTGTGCCGTCTCCCGGCACCATCAACCGTTTTCATATGCCTGGCGGCCCGGGCGTACGTGTCGATACGCATGCTTATGGCGGCTATACTGTGCCACCGCATTACGATTCAATGATTGGCAAGCTCATTACTTATGGTGATACGCGTGACCAAGCGATAGCGCGTATGCGCATTGCGCTCTCTGAAATGATGATTACGGGTATTAGCTCTAATATCGCGCTTCATTCTGATTTAATGGCAGATGCTGCTTTTCATGCGGGTGGCACGAGCATTCATTATCTTGAACAAAAGCTTGGCATTTACAATAAATAAAGTTAGGTCATTTTCAAGCGCTTGTTACTTTAACGATAGTCGCTTTAAATATATAGGTTGAACATGGCTTGGATTTCTTTAAAAATTGCAGCGCAAGATAATACGGCTGATTTAATTAGTGATACGCTGATGGCGCAGGGTGCGCTGTCAGCCATCATTGAAGATGCAAATGCCAACACTTTGGATGAGCAACCTATTTTTGGCGAACCAGGTGACCCGCCACCTGGTATTTGGCAACAAAACTTGGTGAGCGCCCTGTTTGATGATGATGTTGATGTCGCGGCCATTGTGGCGGACTTGCAGCGTAAAACTAAACTCAATAACCTGACGTATTCTACTGAAGTCATTGAAGAGCAGGACTGGGTACGTGCAACGCAATCACAGTTTGACCCCATTAAAATCACTGATGATTTATGGATTGTACCTACTTGGCATAATGCGCCAAACGCAAATGCACTCAACATTGTATTAGACCCTGGCTTGGCATTTGGTACAGGTAGCCACCCAACCACGCATTTATGCCTTGCCTGGCTTAAAAAGACTGTCCAGCCAAATAACTCCGTATTAGATTATGGCTGCGGTTCAGGCATTTTGGCAATTGCGGCTAAAAAACTGGGCGCTGCAGAAGTGGTGGGTACCGATATTGACCCACAGGCGATTCAATCGAGCCTATATAACGCCGAACAAAATCAGGTGCAAGCATCTTTTTTGCACGCCAGCCTTTATCAATCTAAAGCATTTGATATTGTGGTGGCCAATATTTTATCAAGCGCACTGAGTGTGTTGGCACCAGCACTCGCGAATTCATGTAAATCTGGCGGTAAAATTGCCTTGTCAGGCATTTTAAAAGAACAGGCTGCCGATGTGAGTGCAATTTACGCAGACTGGTTCAACATGGACAGCCCACAAACGATGGATGCTTGGGTGTTGCTCACTGGCACTAAAAAGTAGATCTGTTAATGAGCAATATTACCAACTGCCCAAACTGCCAAACGCAGTTTGTTGTCTCTAAAAAACAGCTCAAGCAGTATCATGGTAAAGTACGTTGCGGTCACTGCCTGCATGTGTTTGACGCAACAATGCACATGGTTGAGGCCATGCCCACCGATGGCATTGCAGATGCCACGCAAGAAGTGCTTTCTGTTTCAACGGATAATTTTCAGCTCACAGACGTTTCCATAAGTGCGGTTGATGCCGTTTCTGCTTCTTTTCATGATCATGATGTTGACACTGATACACCATCCGATAATGAAAATGCATGGCCCACGATTATTGACGATATTGAACACGAAGTTAGCCAAGCAACCATCAGTTCACCTATTCTGAACAATGCCCCTGCCGAACCTACCGTTCCTGATACACCTGATATTGTGGATGAAGACAATATCGCTGAAGTGATTGACTACGGCGCGCTTGCCCCAAGTTTTAGCGAGGTTCCGCTAGAACCTGAGGCCACAGTCGAAACCCCTAAGCCCATTTCAAACTTATCGGTGGATGCTAAATTTTACAAAAAAAAAGCACCGCGCAGCAAAGCCTCTACTTGGCTTTTGTTTTGCGTTACAACGCTTTTGTGGCTTGCTGCCATTGGCCAAAGCGTTTATTTTTTGCGCAATGAAATTCCTATTTATTACCCCAACAGTAAGCCGTATCTGGTAAGTGCTTGCGAAAAAATTGGCTGCGAAATTACATTGCCGAAAAAAATTGAATATATTTTTATTGATGATTTTGAAATAGAAGAAGATGCAGAATATGCTGGCTTAATGCGTCTCACCAGCACGTTGATTAATCAGGCGAGTTTTGCGCAAACTTACCCAAATTTAGAACTTACGCTCAAAGATGCTGACGATAACCCCAAACTACGCCGCACCTTAAAACCCGCTGAATATTTACCGCAAAATACAGCGGTTGAAAACGGCATTGGGCCTGGAGAACAAGTTAAAATTAAGCTCAATATCACCACCAATGGCGAAGAAGTTTCGGGCTACAGCGCACTGGTGACATACTAAAAAATCACTAATAACCACGCACATTTAAAGCACAACCTTTTTGGATGCTCTGGAAGCCTTATAAATAAAGGCTCACAGAGCATAATTTCTTTCTCGGGGGGGTTTTCGTGATTTTTAAACGACTTTTTAGCGTGGTTTAATTGCCAATTTTTACATTTAGGAAGCACTTCATGCGTGGGCGAGCGGGATGAAGTGTGAGGCGCACGGCGCGCAGAAACCGAGATAGTACGCAGTGTACAGCGAGGTTGCGAGCACCGCGCAACGAAGTAATTCGCCCGCGTAGCCACTTATTACGTGTTTCCTTAAAGCAGATGCATAAAATCTGCATGTACCGCTTGTATGGCTTGCACAATTTTTTCTACAGCTTCCATCCGCATATAGCTTTTGCGCCAGGCAATGGCAATGCGTCTGGTGGGTGCGGGGGCTGAAAATGGAATGACCTGAATGAGCGGATTATGATAACGCGCAGCGGTGGCTGAACACGGCAAAACACTAATGCCCAAATTAGATGCGACCATATTGCGGATAGTTTCGAGTGAATTGCCTTGCAACACTTCACCCTTGCGTGAAAGTTCTGGGCAAGCTTGCGTGACTTGGTTACTAAAACAGTGGCCCGCATTTAGTAGCAAAACCTTTTCGTTCGATAATTCTTCAGGTTTAATGTGTTTTCGATGTACCCAATGATGATTGCTTGGCACCACTACATCAAAATCCTCATCGTAGAGCGCGCGGTATTGCAAACCAGGCACATCGAACGGCAAGGCAATAATGGCCACATCGATGACGCCGCCTCTTAATTGCGTTTCTAGGTTGGCGGTGAGGTTTTCTTCCACCTCCAGCGGCATATCTGGGGCGATTTTTCGTAAAATTGGAATGATTTCTGGCAGTAAGTATGGCCCAACAGAGTGAATCATGCCTAGTTTCAGCGGGCCTTTGAGCTGATTTTTACCCAGTTCTGCGATTTGTTTTAATTGCGTGGCTTCTTGTAAGATCTTCGATGCCTGTTCTACGATTTTGATGCCTATTTCTGTCATACTGACATCCGTGCGACTACGCTCAAATATCACCACGTTTAATTCTTCTTCCAGCTTTTTAATGGCTAGACTTAAGGCGGGCTGTGTCACAAAACATTTTTCTGCCGCGCGCCTGAAATTACGCTCGTGCGCCACCGCCACAATAAATTTTAGTTCGGTCAAGGTCATGCTGACATCATACATTGATAAGTTTTATAAATCAATTGTATCAAAACATACAATTATGCAAATCAAATGTACCTCACTAGAATACGTTTTATGCATCAAATATCAATAACGGTCTGATGATGGCATGGATGAAAGGAGCAATCATGTTCACAATTATTTTTGAATCGGCGAATCAAATTTTGGTGGAGATACTGGCAAACATTGCTGCCAGTTTTTAAGCCGCTATTTTAGCCATCACTTGTATTCTGTTTTAACGATAAAGGAGTTTTACCATGGAAAATAAACCTGCTGTTTCTAGTGGAAAGTGTCCGGTCATGCACGGTGGCAATACCGTTGCGAGCAACACAAATACGGATTGGTGGCCAAATGCACTTAATCTGGATATTTTGCATCAGCACGATAGCAAAACTAACCCGTTGGGCGAAGATTTTGATTATGCCCAAGCATTTAAAACGCTAGATTTGGCCGCAGTAAAAAATGACTTAAAGGCATTGATGACGGATAGCCAAGACTGGTGGCCTGCGGATTGGGGCCATTATGGCGGCTTGATGATTCGTATGGCCTGGCACGCAGCAGGCACTTACCGCATTGCGGATGGCCGAGGCGGCGCTGGCACGGGCAATCAACGTTTTGCGCCCCTCAATAGCTGGCCAGATAACGTGAATCTTGATAAAGCACGTCGCTTATTGTGGCCTATCAAGAAAAAATATGGCAATAAACTTTCTTGGGCAGACTTAATTGTTTTAGCCGGCACCGTTGCTTACGCGTCGATGGGTTTAAAGACCTTCGGCTTTGCTGGCGGACGTGCCGATATCTGGCACCCAGAAAAAGATATTTATTGGGGTGCTGAAAAAGAATGGCTAGGTAATGCAAGTCGTTATGATGGTGAAAAAACCCGTGATTCACTTGAAAATCCGCTAGCTGCCGTTCAAATGGGGCTGATTTATGTGAACCCTGAAGGCGTGGATGGCAAACCAGACCCGCTCAAAACCGCTCGCGATGTGCGCCTCACCTTTGCACGCATGGCCATGAATGATGAAGAAACCGTTGCATTGACTGCAGGTGGCCATACTGTTGGTAAATGTCATGGCAATGGCGATGCGAGTAAACTCGGCCCTAATCCAGAAGCAGCCGATGTGGAAGCGCAAGGGTTTGGCTGGCACAACCCGAATGGCAGCGGTGTTGGCCGCGATACGGTATCAAGCGGGATTGAAGGCGCTTGGACGACCAACCCAACGCAATGGGATAACGGCTACTTCTATCTACTTTTTAATTACGATTGGGCATTGAAAAAGAGCCCAGCTGGTGCATGGCAATGGGAGCCGATTAACATTAAAGAAGAAGATAAGCCCGTGGATGTTGAAAACCCGGCGATTCGCCACAACCCGATTATGACCGATGCGGATATGGCGATGGTGAAGGACCCTATTTACAGAGAAATCTCTGAACGTTTCTACAAAAAACCGGAGTATTTCTCAGAAGTATTCGCGCGTGCATGGTTTAAATTAACGCATCGCGATTTAGGGCCAAAAAGCCGTTATTTAGGTCCTGATGTGCCACAAGAAGACTTGATTTGGCAAGACCCTGTTCCACAAGCCAATTATGCCTTAAGTGATGCGGAAATTGTCGAACTCAAGAACACACTTTTGAACAGTGGTTTAAGTGTTGCTGAATTGGTGGCGACCGCATGGGATAGTGCGCGCACTTTCCGCGGCTCAGACTATCGCGGTGGGGCTAATGGTGGGCGTATTCGCTTGGCGCCGCAAAAGAACTGGGAAGGCAATGAGCCAGCCAGACTGCAAAAAGTGCTGAATGTACTTGAAGGCATTCAAGCTGGCCTGAGCAAAAAAGTCAGCATGGCAGATTTGATTGTACTTGCAGGCACGGCCGCGGTGGAAAAAGCCGCACATGATGCCGGCGTGAATATCACCGTACCATTTGCACCGGGCCGTGGAGACGCGACCGCAGAAATGACCGATGCAGATTCTTTTGCTGTGCTAGAACCAATTCATGACGGCTATCGCAATTGGCTGAAAGACGACTACGCGGTCTCGGCAGAAGAACTATTGCTCGACCGCACCCAGTTGATGGGCTTAACCGCGCATGAGATGACGGTCTTGGTTGGCGGCATGCGCGTACTGGGAACAAATCATGGTGGAAGCAAACACGGTGTATTGACGAATCGTGAAGGTGTTTTAACGAACGATTTCTTTGTGAACCTCACGGATATGCGCTACACATGGAAACCCGTTGGAAAAAACCGCTATGAAGTGCGCGAACGTAAAACTGGCGCAGTGAAGTGGACAGCAACGCGCGTTGATTTAGTCTTTGGCTCAAACTCGATTCTGCGTTCTTATGCAGAAGTGTATGCGCAAGATGATGCAAAAGAGAAATTTGTAAAAGACTTTGTGAAAGCTTGGACCAAAGTGATGAATGCGGACCGTTTTGATTTGAAATAATCGCGCGGATTCTTAACGCACGGTTCGCCTGAAAAACCCGCCCATTTAATTGTTAAATGTGGCGGGTTTTTTATCATGCTTTCTGATCCGAAAAAACAGCGCCGTGTGGCTTTAAAATACATTCAAAAAAAGCCTAATTTTGTACGAGAAAAAGATAATGCTCTGTGAGCCTTTATTTATAAGGCTCGCAGAGCATCAAAAAAGGTTGCATGTAATTTTAGGCGATTAAGCCGCTTAAAATTTGTGTGCGGCGTGTCTTTAATTCAACCAACTCATCGCTTATTTTTTCAGTAAAGCTTCTTGTGTTGCATGCGCGTCATGAAACTCGTGGCACGACATGCACGTACTGGCAATGCGCTTATATTTTGGTTTATTACCAGAGTGGCACTTTAAACACACCGCTTTATCCGGCATGGCAACGTCTTCGCTCGTTTCGGAGGTTTCTACGTCATGGCAGGCTTGGCATTGTTGTGTGCGGTGTTTTGCATGATTAAAGTGCGCTTTGCTAAACCAATCATGGTTGATTGTTAGAGGCTTAATTTGCCAGGGCAGCGCATCTTCTTTTTGCGTTTCTAACACTTCATGGCAATACGCGCAGCCTTCTGTTTTGAGCGTCTCCAAATAAGTAGCCGCCTGTTTAGGGGCTTCTGTTTGCATGGCACTCACGACCTGTTGCACACTGCCATGCGGTGCATAAATGGCTTTTTCGGCACTACCCAATTTGAGTTCTTTGCGATGGCATGTTTTGCAGTCGCGCTCAAAAGTTGGTGGGCTAAATCGCATTTCTTTGCCTTTAGGGTGATGGCAATTTGTGCAGGTTAAATCGCGCACATCGGCCATGCCATTGGGGCCCTGCACTTTTCCCACATGTTGCGAATGCGGAAAAATTAAGCCAGATTGCTCAATTAAGCGCTCTTTTTCTGTTTGTGAAATGCGTTCAACCTGTTGATTTTCCGTAATAAATGTTAGCTTAAACGGCGGATGATCTTTGTCAAAATCATGCACATTGCTTAAATCTGTTTTGGCATTCACCGCTTTGATATTGCCATGGCACTCCACACATTTAGCGTTATCTTGGCGCGTGAGCGATACCGGCGCTTTATGTTCACGATGACACTCTGCACAACGAATGCCCTCTGAAAAACGATGTTTTTGATTAAACACTTGTTTTTGCAAGGCAGCGTTTGCAATGTGCGGCGCGGTATCTTGATGGCAAGTTAAACACGCGGCATCGGTCACCTGCTGCGTGAGTTTTTCATGGCAATTAAAGCATTGCGAGCCAAAATGCAGGTGGGCGTTTGAAATATGGCCAGGACTCCATACCCGATCAAACCCCATTGGCAGCTCTTCCATGGTGGTATGTAATCGGGAAGATAAATTTTGCGCCAATGGCAACGCCAAGAAAATTAAGGTGATGAATGCAAATAAGCCTAAAGCGATTTTACGCTTGACCGACGATGAGCCTTGCAGCGGTTCGTGGGTACGGGCTTTTAGGTCCTGAAAATCATCGGGTAAGCGGTGTGACAACTCTAATGAAACCGAAATATTCACATCTGGCGGTGCAGGCTCAACCTTTAAAAGATACGGGCCTATCATTGCCTGCTGGCCATCGGTCAAGGCCACTTCGCTCACCATTAAACCATCCACTTGAAGCTCACCATTGATGGCCACAAGGTGGGTTTGCCCATCATCCAAGCGCTTAATCACGGCGTGGTGCATGGCAATGCGCGGGTCTAATAAGTGAATATTACATTCTGCGCCACGGCCGATGGTTAATTCTTCCGCATTTAAAGTGCGGTAGCTGCGCACTGGCAGGCCGCGCTTATTGAGAGAAATTCTAATTAACAGGCAGTTCACGATGGGTTACCAATACAAAAATACAGCAATAATATGCACCAGCATGGCGGTGATAAGTGCAATCGCAAACGGCACATGAAAATACAACCAAATGCCTAACCGTGACCTGTACATCAGTTCTTGGCGCACACGTTTGACCAAGGTTTGGCGGCGTACCATAATGGAATATAGTTCACGATAGAGCTTTCTTTGTTCTGGCGACAAATCATTACCCATCACCGTGAGTTTTTTTACTGCTTTTTCAGTTGGGCAATCTTCTTGATAGCCTCTTAATTGTTCCAGCAATCGGGTGCCGATATAAGTTTCACGGCAGGCACGATCCACCGTGAAGTTAATATCATCGGGCATCACCAGCGCGATTTGTCTCGCTAGTTTATCGGTTTCAGCAATGCGCAAAAGCAAACCATCAAGGCTGTCTTCGCCCATGTTTTCGGTCATTAGCCGCGGATAAATCATGTAGGCATAATTTCCAAAAAAGCCGCTGACAACCACAATCAGCAGCATGCCATAGGCAAAGGTATGAATATTCAAACCAAAACGAAAGCCCGTATGAAGGGTGACCAATACGGTGAGCGCGGTGCCTAAATAAATATGCGCAGAAAGCCAACCTTGCGTATTGCCGCTGCTACGGTAGCGACGTTTACGCACACCGTACCATGCCATCCAAAACACCATCAACGCCGAAATTGTGCCTAAGCCATAGCCTAACCAACTGCCACCATAATGTCCGACTGCTGGTTCAAACAATAAATACGCGGCAAAGGCGACTAAAATGACCACCACCGCCCATTTAAAATAGCGATAATTTTTATAATTAAACATGTTGTTATGCTGCATTGGCGCTGGTTCTTTTTTATAGGCTAATCTTTGTGGGCGATATTGTCTTGCAAGACAATCTCACTTGCGGTGCCGCCGGCATAACTTAACAGCGCTTCTGGGTTCACCCGTAACGCGGCGCCCACCGGGCAGGCGCGTACGCACACAGGCCCCTCTGGTATATCTTTACACATATCGCATTTTACTGCCACTTTAGCGCCGTCTACTTTGGGCAAAACTTTTGGCTGAATACCCAATAGCATTTGCCACAAGCTCCGCTGAGGCTGGTCTTGAATCACTGCCATTTGAATCACATCGTAAGGGCAATTTTGCTGGCAGTTGCCACAGCCAATGCAGCTGTCGTCAATATACACTTCGCCATGTGGTGCGCGGTGTATGGCATCGGGTGGGCAATCTTTCATGCAGTGCGGATGTTCACAATGCCTGCATGAAGTAGGCACACGTATATTTGCATAAATCGGCCCGGTATCACGATCTAGCCGCGTGGTGCCGCCATGCGTTTCTGCACACGCATCTTCACAATGGTTGCAGCGCACACAAAGCGATTCGTCTATCAACAAAACATCCGTCGCCTCACCCACGCCTTGCTGAATTAAAAATGAAATCAAACTTGATGGCGTTGCACTGTCTGCCGTCACCCCACCCGCCTGAAGCGTTGATTCAACTTGCTGACGTTTTTCCTGGTCTTGCAAATGCTTGAGGTAGCGCGCATCAAGCTCACTACGAATTTCTGGGCTGCGCGCAATAATATCGCGCATGCGGGCGGCATCAATCATTACGGCATCGGTTGCAACGGCTGCACGCACCGTGGCATAACGCGGATCACCTGATACCAGCGACATTTCGCCCACATAATGTCCTGCCGCCACGTAAAACAACACCACTTCTCTGCCGCCCAACATATGCGAAACCGTAACTGAACCACTTTGTATTAGGTACAATCCATCGGCTTCATCGCCCTCATGAAAAAGCTCTTCACCTGCGGCATAACTTTTCAGTACCGCATGTTGCGCTAAGTCGTTTAAATCTTCTTCACTGAGCGACAACCCTATGCATATTTGCACGGCTGATTTAATGGCCACTTCATTCAATACACGCCGCATGGACGGCACGGAGTTAATCAATTTTTGCATGGTGCGTCTGGGTGTTTCTATCAGCACACAAGGCGTGCGCGCAACCACCGTACCAGGTCTGCGACGGCCTGAAACTAACGCCATTTCACCAAAAAACTGGCCCGCTTTCAGGGTTGCGTCTGATGTTTCATCGGCATCAATTAATACGTCTAATTCGCCTTCTACAATAAAGAAAAATGTAGTGCTGTAGTCATTGCGCGCAAAAATAATATCACCTGCCGCAGGCTGTAAAATATTACTTTCAAGCACTAATTCGCGTAATTGCAGCGTATTAAGCATCGCCAATAAAGGCACACTTTTTTTAATTTTCTGCAGTACGTCATCCACACCGCGGTCTGAACAAAAGCTGGCGAATTTCTCGCGTAGCAGCGCGGTATCGGCAGGTTCAACCGGGTTACCTAAAATGTATTCAACGACCTCATACCCTTGATTGATGCCCTGCTTAATCAGCGGATACCCTGCAAGCGCGCCAATAATATAAAGCCCTGGCACGCTAGATTCATATTCTGAAGTGAGCGAAGGCAGTGCAGCCGGGTCTGGTGTTGGAAAAGCCACGCCAAAGGCTTCAAGTTGCGGGCGTGCCGGCAATGCGCCTAAACGGGCAATCACACGATGGCAAGGAATACGCTCAACGCCATTGGGCGTATTGGCAAATAAGGTGATTGGAAACTCACCTTTGGTGTTCGCCTCGATGAGTTTTGGTCTGGTTTCTAACAGCCAATCGAGCGCACCGCGCTTGCGCGCGTCCATCAATTGGTGGATGTTGCTTTCTTTACAATTACTAAAATCTTCAGCGCGATTTAATATAATAATTTGGTTACGACCGGTCAGCGCCAACGCATTTTCCACCGCACTATCGCCGCCGCCGATAACAACAATGGTTTCATCTTGGTAAGCTTGCGGGTCATCAAGTTGATATTGAATTTGCGGTAAATCACCGCCTGGAATTTCCAGCTTGCGCAAATTGCCTTGCACGCCAATGGCCAGCACCACGTGGTCAGCGGTCAGTTTTGTACCTTCTGCCAGCGTCACTTCAAGCACATGATCGCGGCGCTTGATATCTACCACCTTGGCCCCGTAGCGCACATTGAGATGGTGCGCTTCTATGGCGTTTTCCCATGTTTCTAACACTTTTTCGCGCAACGAAGCCGTAAACGGTAATGGACTGCGTAATGGCAAACCGCGCGGCTCGGCCATCACAAACTTACCGCGAAGATAACTACGCACCGTACTGGCCGGGGCAAGTTCAGACTCTAACAACACATAAGACATTTCATGCTCGGCAGCACGCACCGCTGCCGACAAGCCACTGGGGCCCGCGCCAATAATCATCAGATTAAAGTGTTCTGGCGCACTACTTTTTGCTTTATTTTCAGTTTTTTTCACTAAAAAATTACCATCTAAACATGTTGTTTTATGTGCTTGTTTTGCATATAACCTTTTTGGATGCTCTGCGAGCCTTGTAAATAAAGGCTCGCAGAGCATCATTTTTTTCTCGGGCTAAAAAACGCTTTTTTTAACACCTTTTTATATGCGCTTTTAAGGTTTTTAAATCCTAAGCTAATGCCGCCATTTTCTCACACTTAACGCCTATCTTCACAATGCAATTTTACTGACGGCTGCATCATCACCATAGTAAATTATCACGCAATTATGGCTGTTTTATGTTGATTTCTGTCATGGTTTCGGCAATTGCAGCCGCGCTAATCGCTACCACCGCTGGGTGATGAATACGACGGATGGCTGATATGGCATAGTATCGCTCAGTTATGGCATCGATTTGGCCTAATTTGATGACATTAAATTGGCGTTGCACCTCATCATCAATTAAAGCCGGTGCAGTAAAAATACCAATGCCCGCTTGGCCAAAGGCTTTCATTAATGCACTGTCATCAAATTCGCCAACAATTTTGGGCCTTATCCGTTGCGTATCAAGCCAGTGCATGAGTTTTTGACGCATACTGGTATCGGTGCCAGGGACGAGCAACGGCGCCTGATGCAAGCTTTGCGGAAAATGTTGGCCATATTGCGCGGCCAATGCGGGCGTGGCAAAAAAACTCACGCCACATTCCACCAATTGGTGACTAACCCCTTTGATGTTGATGTCTGACGGCATCGGCCGGTCTGATAACACCAAGTCTAAGCGGTGAATTGCCAAATCTCCGAGTAGCCGCTCTAATCGATCTTCTTTACAGACAATTTTGATGGCGGTTTCAAGCGCCATGGCGGGGGCAAGCAATTTATAGACAATTGATTTTGGCATCACATCGGCGATGCCTACTTTAAACGGCATCAGGTGTTTTATTTCGCCGCTGGTTAATACCTGCTCCATTTCAGCGCCCACTTCAAAAATCTCATCCGCATATGAAAGCGCTAGCCGCCCAGCTTCTGTTAGCTCTAAACCGCGCCCGACGCGGCGAAATAATACGGTGTTAAGCGAAGCTTCCAACAGACCAATTTGGCCGCTAAGGGTTTGTGGCGTTAAATCGAGCTGCTCACTCGCGCGCGCAATACTGCCCGCACGGGCCACTTGCCAAAAATAATGCAGTTGCTTGTAATTGACCATCGTCACCAAATCATCAGTTTTTTACGAACATTTTATCAGTATAAGCTTTATTTTTACGAAGTGTTAACTACGCTATGATGCATGCACTTTGAATGTAGTCTGTTTTATTTAACTTGAAGGAGCATGATATGCAACTCGATATTCAAACGAATGGTTTTACGCTCACTGAGGGCATTCGCAGTTACACCACACAACGCCTGCAATTTGCGCTAGACCGCAATGATCAACAAATTACCCACGTGAGCGTGCACCTTGCCGATATTAACGGCCCGCGCGGTGGTGTTGATAAACGTTGTAAAATCAATCTTACGCTGGTTGGGCAAAATAATATTGTCATTGAAGACACCGAAGCCGATTTATATGTGGCCATTGATCGTGCCAGCGAGCGTTGTGAGCGTACACTGACACGCAGGCTAGAACGTTCGCGCGAATTTGTAACCTCTTCAATGGCCTAAGTAGAGGCTCATTTTATAAATTTTTGGAGTTCGTCATGAAACGTATTTTTTACTTTTTAGCCACCAATATTGCCATTATGCTGGTGTTATCTATCACCATGCGCTTATTGGGGGTTGAGCCTTATCTCAACGAAAACGGCTTAGATTTACGCAATTTATTAGTATTTTCAGCCATTATGGGTTTTGGCGGTGCATTTATTTCACTCGCCATGTCTAAATGGTCGGCCAAACGCATGTCTGGCGCGGTCGTCATTGAAGAACCGCGTACGCCTACCGAAACATGGTTGATTAAAACCGTGCGCGCGCAAGCCGATATGGTGGGCATTAAAATGCCTGAAGTGGCAATTTTTGACTCGCCTGAAGTCAACGCGTTTGCAACGGGCATGACAAAAAACAGCTCGCTGGTGGCGGTTTCTTCTGGCTTACTCAATAGCATGACAAAAGACGAAGCTGAAGCAGTCCTTGCGCATGAAGTCTCGCACATTGCCAATGGTGACATGGTCACTCTCACGCTCATTCAAGGGGTGGTCAATACCTTTGTGATGTTTTTATCACGCGTGATAGGTTATGTGGTTGATAAAGTGGTCTTTAAAACCGAGCGCGGCACAGGCCCCGCCTTTTTTGTCACGATGATGATTGCACAATTTGTATTGGGCATCTTGGCTTCGATTATCGTGATGTGGTTCTCACGCCAACGCGAATTTAGGGCAGATGCCGGTGCGGCTAAACTCTCAAGCAGCAAAAAAATGATTGCTGCCCTTGAGCGCCTAAAAAATGAGCAAACACCTTCCGCCTTGCCTGAACAAATGGCGGCTTCTGGCATCTCAGGTGGCGTGGGAAGTGGCCTTAAAAAGCTATTTACCACGCACCCAAGTTTAGATGACCGTATTGCGGCATTGAAAAATCAGCTGTAATTCACGCAATGATTACGTATGGATGGCTGATGCCTGACAAAGAGATAAGATGAAAAGCACCGTAAAACTGAGTCAGCGCATTGTGCCTTGGCTAGCGCTGGGCGGCTTAGTGGTGCTGGCTTTTATGGTGGTTGCGCCCTTTTTTGCGCCAATCGCCTGGGCTGGCATCATCGCTTATGTGGCGTGGCCGGTGGCCATGCGCATTCGCGCATGTTGCGGCCAGCGCGATACGCTTGCTGCCAGCATCACAACGGCATTGGCAGCACTCACGCTTTTGTTGCCTTTGGTTTGGTTGGTTTGGGTGGCGCAGTTAGAACTAAGCAATGCTTTTCCCGCATTACAAAACTTACTCACGCACCCGCCCCCTGTGCCTGAACCTTTATTAAATATTCCTTGGTTAGGTGAGTGGCTTGTTCAGCAGCAAGCCAGCCTGAGTAGCAACCCGCAGGGTTTATCGCAAGTGATTAAAACATGGCTCACGACCAATGCCAATAATGTCACAACAATTGTGGGCGGTGTTGGCAGAAATTTTGCAAAACTCGTGTTTGTGATTGTGATTTTATTTTTCTTCTTTCGTGATGGTGCGCGTATTTTACGTGAACTTCGCCACGTATTAGAGCGCTTTATCGGTCAGAAAATCCATGGTTATCTGCATGCTGTAGGCAGCACCACACGGGCTGTGGTGTATGGCCTCTTTCTAACTGCCTTTGTGCAGGGCGTTGTGGCGGGCTTGGGTTATTGGGTGGCGGGGTTGTCCTCTCCTGTGATGTTTGGCTTACTCACCATGTTGCTCGCCCTCATTCCCTTTTGTACTCCAATTGCCTGGGGCATGGCTGGTTTATTGCTTTTTATGCAAGGAGAAACGGGGGCGGCCATAGGCGTTTGGCTTTGGGGTGCCATCGTGGTGAGCCAGTTAGATAACTTTTTGCGCCCCATCTTTATTAGCAGCGTCAGCCCCATACCATTTTTGTTTGTGTTGTTTGGCGTATTAGGCGGCCTGCTCGCTTTTGGCTTGGTCGGCTTATTTATTGGGCCCATTATCTTAGCTGTGATTTGGGCGGTTTGGCGTGAATGGGTCACGCATTTACAAGATGAAGTGTTATCCGAAAATTAATCTCTAAAGGATGTTGAATGAACGAATTACAATCAATTAGCACGTGGTGGATGTGGGCCGGTTTTACCATTTTCGTGATTATCATGTTAGGCGTTGATATGTTCGCGCTTGGCCGCAAAGGCGCACATAAAGTCGGTGCCAAAGAAGCGCTGGTGTGGTCAATTATTTGGTTTGCCTTAGCGATGCTGTTTGGTGGCCTATTATGGGGCTGGCTTGACCACACGGCTGGGCGTGCGGTGGCAGACACCAAAGTTATGGAATATCTCACGGGTTACCTGCTTGAAAAAACGCTGGCCATGGACAATATTTTTGTCTTTGTCATGATTTTTAGCTATTTTGCCGTGCCGCTTGAGTTTCAAAAACGCATCCTCATTTATGGTGTGCTGGGGGCTATTATTTTGCGCGCCCTCATGATTTTACTCGGCGCCTGGCTTATTGCGCAGTTTCATTGGGTGCTGTATCTATTTGGCGCGTTTTTACTCATCACCGGCATTAAAATGTTTATTTTTGCGGAGCATGAGCCAGACCTTGCCAAAAATCCGCTATTAAATTGGTTACGCAACCACTTCCGTATTACTGAAAACTATCACGGTGACAAATTTTGGGTCATGCAAAACGGCGTACGCTGGTTCACCCCCATGTTTTTAGTCTTGGTGCTCATTGAATTTTCCGATGTCATTTTTGCGCTCGATAGCATCCCCGCCATTTTTGCAGTGACGAACGACCCCTTCATCGTCTTTACCTCAAATATTTTCGCCATTCTTGGCTTGCGTGCGCTTTATTTTTTACTCGCAGATATGGCAGACCGCTTTCATCTGCTTAAATACGGCCTAGCCGTTGTACTCATTTTTGTTGGCACCAAAATGCTGATTGTTGAATGGTACAAAATACCCGTGGCCATTTCACTTGCTGTGGTCATTTCGGTGCTTGGTATCAGCATGCTATTAAGCATTCTATCTACCCGAAAAACCAAGCAAATTTCATAGTGATTTTTTAATAAAACGGCCGGCCTATTCGCGCGAGAAAAAAATAATGCTCTGGAAGCCTTTATTTATAAGGCTTCCAGAGCATCGAAAAAGGTTGTGTTAATTTTAGGCGATTTTTAGTTAAATTTTTAGCTTTTAATACCCATAAAAAAGACGTGCTAACTGCACGTCTTTTTGTCTTTTTACTTAGGATTTATTTCAAGAAATTAATCCACAATCAACGCAGTTCTAAGTTAAATATCGAGGTTACTTGCACCCAATGCATTGCTTTCAATAAACGCACGCCTTGGTTCCACATTATCGCCCATCAGGGTGGTGAATATCTCATCGGCGGCAATGGCATCATCAATTTGCACTTTGAGCAAACGACGCACCGCTGGGTCCATGGTGGTTTCCCATAACTGCTCTGGGTTCATTTCACCCAAGCCTTTATAGCGTTGAATATTGAGCGTGTTTTTAGCCTCTGCCAACAGCCAGTCGAGCGCCTGTTTAAACGTACTTACCGCTTGCTCTTTGTCGTTACGTTTAATCACCGCGCCAGCACCTACTAAACCTTGCAGCATGGTGGAGGTTTTAAGTATTTGGCGGTAATCACCGCTACTTAAAAACTCTGCATCAATCACGCAGCTTTGCAAATTGCCGTGGACGAATTTATTCACTTCTAAACGGTAAGTGTTTGATTCAGCATCAAAAGCGACAATGACTTCGCTGCCTATTGCGCCAAGTATCGGGCGCAATTTTTCTGCGATGCGGTTGGCATTGAGCTCATTGCTCAAGTTAATTTCACCTGCGTCTTGAATGGCGCGCAACACACTTTCATCATACAACGATGAAATACGGCGAATCACCGCTTCAGTTAATACCACTTGATGCGCAATTTCTGCTAACGGCGCATCCGCTAAAATACCCGCATCGGTTTTTGTATCAAGTTCTGCACCTTTGAGCGCTGAGTTGAGCAAGTAAACATCCAATTCTTGCTGGTCTTTTAAATAGCGCTCATCCCGCCCTTGTTTTACTTTGTAAAGCGGTGGCTGTGCAATGTAAATATGGCCGCGTTCTACTAACTCGGTCATTTGACGGTAGAAGAATGTGAGCAACAAGGTACGAATATGCGCACCGTCCACGTCTGCATCGGTCATGATGATAATGCGGTGATAACGTAATTTTTCAACATTAAAATCGGCTTTACCGATGCTGGTGCCAAGTGCTGTAATAAGGGTTGCAATTTCCTGCGAGCCCAATAGTTTGTCAAACCGTGCTTTTTCGACGTTCAGAATTTTACCTTTGAGCGGCAAAATGGCTTGGTTTTTACGGTCGCGCCCTTGTTTGGCTGAGCCTCCCGCTGAGTCACCCTCGACAAGGTAGATTTCACATTTGCTTGGGTCGCGCTCTTGGCAGTCGGCCAGTTTGCCAGGTAAGCCAAGCGTATCCATCACGCCCTTACGGCGGGTGATTTCACGCGCTTTACGTGCGGCTTCGCGCGCGCGCGCGGCTTCTACAATTTTGCCGCAGATAATTTTGGCATCTGCTGGGTTTTCTTGTAAAAATTCTGCCAGTTTCGCGGAAACCACTTCTGAAACGACCGGTTGCACTTCTGACGACACCAGTTTATCTTTGGTTTGGGATGAAAATTTTGGGTCTGGCACTTTAACTGATAACACACAGGTTATGCCTTCTCGCATGTCATCGCCCGTGGTTTCTACTTTTGCTTTTTTGGCCAGTTCGGTTTGTTCAATATATTGATTAAGCGTACGCGTCATTGCCGTGCGTAGCCCGGTTAAGTGCGTGCCGCCATCGCGCTGTGGAATATTATTGGTAAAACATTGCACCGTTTCGGAATAGCTGTCATTCCATTGCATGGCGACTTCAATCGTCATACCGTCCTTTTCGCCTTTGGCATAAAAGGTTTTTGGGTGCAGCACTGTTTTTGTTCGGTTAATGTACTCTACAAAGCCTTTTATGCCGCCAGCGTGGGCAAAGTTTTCTGATTTTCCATTACGTTGGTCAATCAACTCAATTTTGACACCAAAGTTTAAGAATGAGAGTTCGCGAATCCGTTTTGCTAATAGTTCAAAGTGGTATTCCACCAGCACGAAGGTTTCAACCGAGGCTAAAAAGTGCACTTCTGTCCCTTTTTTATCGGTTTTCCCTGTTTTGACTAACGGTGCAACGGGAACGCCGCGATGAAATTCCATTTGATGCACTTCACCTTTACGGTAAATTTTTAGGCGTAGCCAATCTGAGAGCGCATTCACCACTGAAACACCCACGCCATGCAAACCGCCAGATACTTTATAAGAGTTTTGGTCAAATTTGCCGCCTGCATGCAGTTCGGTCATCACAATTTCAGCCGCTGAGCGTTTTGGCTCGTGTTTATCGTCTTCTTTAATATCCGTTGGAATACCACGGCCGTTGTCTGACACGCTAATACTGTTATCTGGGTGGATGATGACCTTGATGTCATCACAATGGCCTGCTAACGCTTCATCAATTGCGTTATCCAACACTTCAAACACCATATGGTGTAAGCCTGAGCCATCGGAGGTGTCACCGATATACATACCAGGACGCTTACGTACTGCATCTAAGCCTTCTAAAATTTTAATACTTGTTGAATCGTAATCTTGGTTATTGCTTTTTTGCTCAGCCATGTTTGAATGTCTTTATAAAATAATTTGATTTTTTTGCCAACGTACTCGATTTACCTTAAATACGCATAGGCATCACAACGTACTTGTAATCCGGTTTATTGGGGATGGTCACTAAGCAGCTGCTATTGGCATCTGAAAAAGAAAAGGTGATCTCTTCGCTATTGGCATTATTTAACACATCGATTAAATAAGTCACGTTAAAACCTATATCCAGGGCGTCACCCTGATAACTCACTTCTAATTCTTCTTCGGCTTCTTCCTGATCACTATTGGTACTGATGAGTTTGAGATTGTTTGCACTGATAACCATTCGAATACCACGGTATTTTTCATTTGATAAAATAGACGCACGTTGCATTGCCAATAGCACACCGACGCGATTCGTTGAAAAACTATTTTTGTGCCCGATAGGAATCACTCGGTTGTAATCTGGAAATTTACCATCAATGATTTTTGAAATGAGCTTAATGTTAGCAAAGCTAAAATTCACTTGATTAGCGGACATTTCAATTTGAACATCTTCTTCACTGTCATCTAACAGTTTAATCAGTTCGATGACGGTTTTGCGCGGTAAGATGATTTCCTGTTTTTCATAATTTTGTTGCAGTTCTGTCGAAGTAAAACTTAAACGGTGACCATCGGTACCGACGATATTTAATTTATTACCCGTCACTTCAAATAGTAAGCCATTCAGATAATAGCGAATATCTTGCTGGGCCATCGCAAATTCAACCTGTTTTAAAAGTTCTTTCAATCGTCGCTGGTCGATGGTCACTAAAGTACTATCGCCTTGCGTTTTGGTCATCACAGGATAATCAGCCGCAGGTAAGGTTTGCAAGTTAAAACGGCTTTTGCCGGCTTTTAATGTAATACGGCTTTCACTGGTTGCCATATTAATTTCTGCACTGTCAGGTAATGATCGACAAATATCTAGCAACTTTTTGGCAGCGATTGTGGTTGAAAAATCAGCGTCTGTTGCACTATCTACCGATAAAGAAATTTGCATTTCTAAATCAGTTGCCGTGAGATGAATCTGATTTTTTTTAGCATCAATCAATAAATTAGAAAGAATGGGTAAGGTATGTCTTTTTTCTACGATGCTAGCAACCGAAGTTAGAGGCTTCAATAAGGTTTCGCGGTTGATTTTGATATTCATCTTTTATAACCTAAAAAAAATATATATAAATAATAATAATAATAATGCAAAGTATTTCTGTGTATAACCCGTTATTTTACAGACAAATCATAAGCTTAGTTTATATTTTTCTGTCTTAACAACACCTAAATTCTAATGTGGATGAATTGTGGATGATTTCTTTGATTTATATTCGTTGTATGTTTATACGCACTTTATCCACAGAAAGTTCATAGCCAGAGTTTTTAAATTCACACCCGTATTTTACTTAAATTTAAGTACTTTTATTTGTAAATAATAAACACAATTGATACCACATTAATCTCGAATCACCTGTATCAAGAAACTTATATCCCGTGTGTAACTTGGGTCATTTTTTCTTAACAAGTCAACTTCATCACAAGCATGCATAACGGTAGTATGGTGTCTGCCGCCAAATGCCTCACCAATTTCAGGAAAGCTATGGTTAGTGAGTTCACGTGCCAGCGCCATGGCCACTTGACGAGGCCGGGAAAAATTACGCGTTCTCTTTTTACTGTACATCTCTGCCACTTTAATTTTATAGTAATCAGCCACCGTTTTTTGTATATTTTCTAAGGTTACCTGACGGCCACGCACCGCGATTAAATCACGTAAGGCATCTTTGGCTAAATGCACATCTATGGCATGGCCAGTAAATTTTGCCATTGCGATAATCCGATTAAGCGCGCCTTCAAGCTCACGTACACTTGAGCGAATTTGCTTAGCGACAAAAAAAGCAACCTCTTCAGATAAGACTAAATTAACGGCCTCCGCCTTTTTTAATAAGATAGCCACGCGCATTTCAAGTTCAGGCGGCTCAACGGCAACCGTTAACCCCCAACTAAAACGGGTTCTTAAGCGCTCGTCAACATCTATAATTTCTTTAGGGTAAGTATCACAAGTAATCACAATTTGCTTTTTTGTTTCTACCAGCGAGTTAAATGCATAAAAGAACTCTTCTTGCGTGCGTGTCTTTTTGGCAAAAAACTGAATATCGTCAATTAATAACAAATCAAGAGAATGATATTTTTGCTTAAATTCATCAAACGCTTTATTTTCATAGGCTTTTACGACATCAGACACGTAACGTTCAGCATGTAAATAGCGAATTTTGGCCTCTGGGTTATGGTGTTTTAATTCATTGCCGATGGCTTGTAATAAATGTGTTTTACCAAGCCCGACGCCACCATAAATAAAAAGCGGGTTATACGCTGCCCCAGGATTTTCAGCCACCTGAATAGCAGCAGCGCGAGCCAGCTGGTTTGCTCGGCCGGTTACATAATTATTAAAATTAAAGGCTTCATTTAATCCAGATTTTTCTTTATGCAAAGACGATTTAGCAGAGGCGCTGGCTTTTTTTGGTGTCTTACTCGTAGATATTTGTGGTGAAAGTAATTCTTGGATTGTTTCCAGCGGACCCACAGGTTTAGTTTGCGCGTGACTGTTTAGTAATGGCGCTTTGGTAGGTTGCTCGAGGGGAAGATTGGCAACAGAAAAAACAATTTGCACATCATCCAAATGAGATTCTTGCGCGTATTGCTCAATTTTTTTACTAAACCGGTCTTTTACCCATTGCATCACAAAACGATTTGGCGCAACTAGACGCACAATATTGCCATCAATTTCAACTTGTAACGGTTTAATCCATGTATTAAATTGCTGTGCAGAAAGCGCAAGTTCGAGGCGTTCTAGGCAAGAGGGCCAGAAATTTTCCATTTTTAATCGTGTGATTGTCCAATAATAAACAACATGGCTAATGCTAAAGATTGAGTAATAAAAATTAACCAATTTAATCAAATAGTTAATTAAAAACTCGTGCTTAAAAACGTTGCCATGGATACAACTAGTAAGCGTGCCATTTTAGCTGGTTTACACTAACTTATCCACAGGCATATAGTAAGTTTACAAAACTAAATAAACATTGACAAATTAGGTGGTTATCGTGTCTAATAGCGCCCTTTATCGCATAAAGCTTTGCAGGAGCATTTAATGAAACGTACTTATCAACCATCAAAAACACGCCGTGCACGTACACATGGCTTTTTAGTTCGTATGGCTACTAAAGGCGGCCGCGCTGTGATTGCATCACGTCGTGCTAAGGGCCGTAAACGTTTAGGTCTGTAATTTTAGATCAAACTTTTAACCTGCTACAATAGGTCGTGTTAAAAGTATTGGCAACATTGATTAAGCACGTTAATTTTAAATACGGTTTAATTTAATAATGGTGCCATCATATCGGCTTACGAAACAAGCCAAAATGATTAAAACGGATGATTTTTCATCCGTTTTTAGTTTTCACAAGAGAGTGGCATCAGCGCATTTAGTCATGCACTATCGACCCAATCATTTGGCGCTAGCTCGGCTGGGTTTAGTGGTAGGAAAAAAAACAGCCAAATTGGCGGTAAGCAGAAACTACATGAAGCGTGTGTTACGTGAGTTATTTCGCCATAAACAACATGAAGTCAGTCATGTGGATTTAATTGTACGTGTGCAGAAACCGTTTAATAGAAGTGAATACAAACAAGTTCAACAAGAGTTTGACCTGTTAATTACAAAATTAAATCAAAAAGTGATATTAAATGCGCAAACACTTTCTTCAGTTAACGCAGCACCATTGCTAGGTTAGTTTATGAAAATAGTCTCGCGTTTTTTAGTGGGTTTAATTAAAGTGTATCAGGTGTTGTTAAGTCCATTTTTTGGTCAACAATGTCGCTTTTACCCAACTTGTTCACATTACGCAATAGAAGCAATTCATAAGCACGGTGCACTTTTAGGTAGTTATTATACGATTCGCCGTTTGCTACGTTGCAACCCTTGGTGCGAAGGTGGACACGATCCCATCCCTTAAGCTGTTAGAATATATCAACGAAATTTTTACAAAGATTACTTATCAATCATGGATACCAAGCGCTTAATTTTATTCGTTATATTTTCAATGTCGATATTGATGTTGTGGGATGCATGGCAGCGCCAAAGTGCGCCGGTAGCTACCCAGCAAGCGAGCCATGTTGCCGCAAGTAGCAACCCGAAAAGCGCCGCGACAAGTCAGGCAGTTGATGCAACAGTCGGCACGCAAGAGGTTGTTAATGGCACATTTAAGTTGCTTACTGGCCAACGTATTAACGTTACAACTGATTTATATAAAGCGGATATTGAAACGGTTGGCGGTGACTTACGCCGATTAGAATTACTTAAGCATCGTGCGGCAGACAACGATAAGACAAACTTTGTTTTATTAGATGATGCGGCTAAACCGATGACTTACGTAGCGCAAACAGGGTTAATCGGTGCGGAATTACCAACCCATCATGCGGTTTTCAGTAGCACGGCCACAAGTTATCAAATGCAAGAAAATCAGGACAAGCTAGAAGTTCGTTTGAGTTGGGTGAGTGCAAATGGTATAGCGGTTGATAAAGTCTATACCTTCCATAGAAATCAATATGTTATCGAAGTGGCGTACGAAATTAAGAATGGTTCGACTAATGCGATTTCTCCAGAAGTCTATTACCAAATTGTGCATGACAGTGAATCAAATCAAGGATCGGCCTTGATGCCAACGTTTACTGGTGGCTCATACTACACGGAGGCTAAAAAATTCAATAAGTTAGCCTTTAGTGACATGGCTAAAGAGCCGCTGAATATCACATCAAATGATGGCTGGGTTGGGTTGTTGCAACACTATTTTGTGAGCGCCTGGATACCGAAGGATGGATTAGCGCGTAAATTTTATACAGAACAGTTAGCAGATAACATGTATAGAATTGGGTCAAGAAGTGCACTCGGTACCATAGCGCCGGATGCAAGCTACAGCATTTCAGCGCGTTTATTTTCTGGCCCACAAACCAAAAATGATTTGCTAGCAACAGCGCCAGGGTTGGAATACACCGTTGATTATGGTTGGTTAACCATCGTTGCAACGCCATTATTTTGGGTACTATCCAAAATACATGGCTTGGTGAATAACTGGGGTGTGGCAATTATATTGCTTACACTGTTGATTAAGGCTGCGTTCTATCCATTATCAGCAAAAAGCTACCGCTCAATGGCGCAAATGCGTGAATTAGCACCGCGCTTAGAATCAATGAAGCAGAAATTTGGCGATGATCGCCAAAAAATGCAGCAAGCGATGATGGAGCTTTATCGGACGGAAAAAATTAATCCAATGAGTGGTTGTTTGCCCATTTTGATTCAAATTCCAGTATTTATTTCACTTTATTGGATGTTATTGGGTTCTGTAGAGTTACGTCATGCCCCATTCTTTGGTTGGATTCAAGACTTGTCAGCCATTGATCCATACTATATTTTGCCGCTTATTATGGGTGCTTCTATGATTATTCAAACGAAGCTGAACCCGAAGCCAACCGACCCCATTCAAGCCAAGGTGATGACATGGATGCCCGTCATTTTTAGTATATTCTTCTTCTTCTTCCCTGCCGGCTTGGTGTTGTACTGGGTTGTGAACAATATTGTTTCCATTTGGCAACAATGGTACATCAACAAAAATATCCACGCAGAAACATTAGCCAAAAAAACAGGTGGCAAACGCTAACGCACAAGACACCATTGCTGCAATCGCCACCGCGAGTGGTGCTGGCGGCATTGGTATTGTTCGTATCTCTGGCCCTGCGGCAAGTGCCATTGCAGCCAGTATTTTAGGGACTTGCCCTGCTCCACGGCACGCAGCGTATTTACCGTTTAAATTAGAAAATGACGAACCGATTGACCGCGGCATCGCTATTTTTTACCCCACCCCCCATTCGTACACTGGTGAAGATGTGCTTGAACTTCAAGCGCATGGCGGCACAGCGCTGATGCAATTATTATTAGCGCGCTGTATCAGCTTAGGCGCGCGTCAGGCTGAGCCAGGTGAGTTTACCCGCCGTGCTTACCTGAATGAAAAAATAGACCTTGCGCAAGCTGAGGCGGTTGCCGATGTCATTAATGCAGCGACGGTAGAAGCGGCTAAAAGTGCAGCGCGTTCGTTATCGGGTGAGTTTTCGCAAACCATCAACACCCTCTTAAATAGGCTGATTGACTTACGTATGTTTGTTGAAGCCTGCTTGGATTTTCCAGAAGAAGAAATTGACTTCATTACCCAAGGCCGAGTGGCAGAAAAATTAGAAGCCATTACTGATGCGTTAAGTGTTGTCTTTGCAAAAGCCAAGCAAGGCAGCTTGTTGCGTGAAGGCATCAACGTGGTGTTGGTTGGGCAGCCCAATGTTGGTAAATCGAGTTTGATGAATGCGTTGGCGGGAGAAGAAATTGCGATAGTAACTGCAATAGCTGGCACCACACGCGACACCATTAAAAATGCCATTCAAATTAATGGCGTTCCTTTGCATGTCATTGATACAGCAGGCTTGCGTGAAACAGACGATGAAGTTGAAAAATTTGGCATTGCCAGAACTTGGGCGTCTCTACAAACGGCCAATATCGCATTATTATTGGTTGATGCAGCTCATGGTATTACTGAAGCAGAAAAAACGATTTTAACGCGCTTGCCGCAAGAAATTGCCAAAATTTGGGTACACAATAAAATTGATGTTTCACGTGAAACGCCAAAAATTGTAGAAATAGCGCAAGAAACGCATATTCATCTTTCGGCAAAAACCGGTGAAGGTTTAGAACTACTAAAATCGCAGCTGTTAAAATTAGCAGGATATCGGGCATCGGGTGAAGGTGTATTTATGGCAAGAGCACGGCATTTAGAGGCGCTTCAATTAGTGAATGTACATTTGCATGAGGCTCGCGTTCAGCTGTCTTCATCTGAGTTGATTGCCGAAGAGTTACGTTTAGCACAAGAAGCGCTGAGTAGTATTACAGGAGAATTTACCCCGGATGATTTGCTGGGTGAGATATTTTCTAAATTTTGTATCGGTAAATAAATGCTTAAATAAATGCTCAAATAAAAAAGCCATCGTGATGAACTGCACCCCAAAAGTTGGACACTTTGTCCAACTCATTAAGGTGCAGTTTTCATGTCTAAATACACAAAAGAATTCAAACTTGAAGTCGTTCAAGACTACGAATCGTTCAATGTTGGTTATACA
>Ga0209311_1000107_pt1 | contig 96842 bp, 65 predicted proteins | sample AD_UKC045_MetaG_FD_184417 | JGI IMG/M metagenome (GOLD analysis project Ga0209311, IMG submission 184417) | Active sludge microbial communities of municipal wastewater-treating anaerobic digesters from USA - AD_UKC045_MetaG (SPAdes) (version 2) | ecosystem: Engineered > Bioreactor > Anaerobic >...
GTAAAGTACAATGTAGAGTTATTAAAATATTGTATGGTGCTACAACTGCACACTCCATCGGGTTGGGTACCTCGATATTGCTCCTTTTCATATTACCAAAGAATTGTTTAATTTTCTCAATATCCTTGGTTATTAGGAATAGGGCTCATTGAGCCCCTTTTCTTTAGTAAAGTGGGTACCTTTAAGAGCCCCCTCACCCCACCTAAATCAACGCCGAAAAAAGTGTGTCAGTTTTTGTGTCAGTTCGAAAGGGAAAAAAAGGGAGAAAACGGGGAATTGAAAATGAAATTAAAAATTAAATTTTTAATAGTAATCGGATTAGAATTACCATCATAAACAATTATTTTTAGTGTAATTAAAAAGCCCCAACTCTATTCGAATCAGGGGCTGCTTTCGTGAAGGTGGCGGGAATCGAACCCACGACCAACGGATTAAAAGTCCGCTGCTCTACCAGCTGAGCTACACCTTCAAAATATGTAAAGCCTTAAAATATAGGCAGAAATTATTATATTCGCAATAAAAAAATAAGCCGATTGCACGATAACCAGACCTCTCTTCCCCCATTGTCGCACCGGCAGCGACGACCTTCAGCGTCACTGTTTATTCATACAGCAGTTCTTGTACTTTTTTCCGCTGCCGCAGGGACAGGGATCGTTGCGGCCGCAGGAGGCCGTGGCGCGCCCGCCATCCGCCGCCGGCTGCACGGCCTGCTCTCTTTTCCACTCCTCAGCCAGCTTGAGCAGTTTAGAATGACCATAGCTGAAAAACTTTTCGTACGCCGGACACAACGGGTCTACACCGTCACGGCCGACACGCCGGTCCTTGGGACAGCCGCCGCGGCAGTGCTGCAGCCAGGGACAGGCGCGGCATTTTTCCGCCAGACCGCTCTTTAGCCGGCCGAACCGCTCCTGCAGCGGCGAATTCAGCAGATCGACCAACCGGTGCTGCATCACGTTGCCCAACCGCCATTCCGGTTCGACAAAAAAATCACAGCTGTACACATCGCCGTTGTGCTCCACCACCACATAGACGCCGCACTCTTCCAGCAGCGTACACTCTGGCGCCGGCAGACCGACATAGGTGTAAAAAAGCGAATCGAACCAGCGGATGGAGACCGTGGGTTTGCCGTAGCGGAAATCCGCCAGCCACAGGTCCAGCAATGTGCATAAAAAAGCGCCGTACTTTTCCGCAGGCACGGAATGGGCCGCCGGCCTGGACTCATCCATCGGGTCCGGTTCCATGCACGGGATGAACTGCATGTAGGTCAGGCCGCTCTTTTTATGAAACTGATAGATCTCTTTGGCAAACTGCACCGAGTAATCGTTGACGACGATGAGCGCGTTCACCTCCACGCCGGTCTGCAGCAAAAGATCGCGGCTGCGCACCACTCGCTCCCAGGTGCCCTGGTCCGCCATCGTGCGGCGATAGTGGTCATGAATATGCTCCGGGCCGTCCAGCGACAGTCCGACGAGAAATTTGGCGTCGCTGAGAAACTCGGCCCAATAGCGGTCGATGAGCCAGCCGTTGGTCTGCAGGCCGTTGCCCACGCTTTGTCCCGGCCGGCCAAAACGGGACTGATACTGCACGGCGGTGTGAAAAAAATCATACCCCATGAGGGTTGGTTCGCCGCCCTGCCAGCCGAAACTGATGTGTTCGCCCCCTTGCTGCATGGCCTGGCGCACGGTTTCTTTGAGCACAGCCTCGCTCATGCGATGGCGTGGTCCGGGAAAGAGCGCTGCTTTTTTCAAATAAAAGCAATACCTGCAACCGAGATTGCAGTCCGGCCCGGCCGGTTTGATGAGCAAAGAGCTGAGCGGTTTCATCTACAGGCGGCCGTATTGTTCAAACAGGGTCAGCAGCTGGTCCACCGCGAGGTGCAGCTGTTGCAGGGGAATGTGCTCGTCCACGGTGTGCGCCTGACGAATGTCGCCGGCACCCCAGATAATCGCGTCATAGCCGGCGGCGGAGAAATGGCCGGCGTCCGAGTAATAGCGTTCGCTGCGCGGTTGAAAGGCCGCGCCATGCTTTTCCGCCGCACGCTGCAGCGCGGACAACAACGGCGAATCCGGCCGGCTGGAAAAAGCGGGCTTGCGCTCCAGTTCCGTCAGCCTGGCCGCATTTCCGGCCAGGGCGGACTGCCAAGCCTGCCAATGCGCTTCGACCTCGGTGTCGGCGGTAAAGCGGGCGTCGATCTCCAGACAGGCGTGATCCGGTATGATATTGATCATGGAACCGCTGTGCAGCGTGGTCATGCTCAGGGTGTTTTCGCCATTGGCCGCGAACGCCGGCGCCAGCTTGTGCAAGATTTTTTCCTGCAGGCGGAACATGCTCTCGATGGCGTTGACGCCCTCCTCCGGTCTGCTGGAGTGGCAGGCCTTGCCAAAAGTTTCCACGGACAGGCGCCACAGCCCCTTGTGGGCGACAACCGGCTGAAGATCCGTGGGTTCGCCCACCAGCACGCTGCGAAAGGGCCACCGCTGTTTCGCCAGCGCCTGGCTGCCCAGGGTGCCCATCTCTTCGCCCATGGCGGCCAGCACCATGACGTTGAGATCAGGCGCGGATTCACGGTGATGCCACCGCAGCGCAGCGGTGACCATGGCCGCCAGCGTTCCCTTGACGTCGCAGCTGCCGCGACCCCACAACGCGCCATCACGGATCTCGGCGGCAAAGGGAGACACGGTCATACCCTGAACATCCACCGTGTCCATATGCGCTTCCAGCGCCAAAGTGGGACGGTCGGCGAGAAAGCGGCGCGGCCGTGCGATCAGATTGGCGCGCTGACCCGCCACCGGCTGCATCTCGACGATAAAATCATTCTGCTGCAAATAATCGGACAGCCAATGAGCCAGCGCGATTTCACCGGAATTTTGCGTTGAGGTTCTTGTTTTGGGTGAGACGGAGTTGATGCGCACCAGCTCACCCGCGAGGTCGACGACAGAGAGCATTTTATTTTGCGGTTACCTTGCGGAGTATTTTTTCTACATCATAATCGTTCATGGCAGCCGGGTTGCCGCTCATGCTGGAGCCGAAAGAGGCCTTGGCTAGTTCGGGCAGCTGATCCGCGGGCACCTCCTCCGCGCTGAACGCTTTGGGAATGTTAATCTCGCGAGTCAGGCGATCCACGCGCGTAACAAACGCTTCGGCGGCCGCCAGTTCGCTGTCCACGGTAAAGTCGGAGAGTTGGCTGTAGAGGCGGCTGTAGGCGGTGATGCAGGAGGGCAGATTGAACTCGAGTACATGGGGCAGCAGCACGGCGCAGGCGCGGCCGTGGGGAATGTGACAGAGAGCGCCCAGCGCCGCAGCGATGCCATGGGCTGCGCCCAATCCCGAGTTGGCCAGGGCCATGCCGCTGAGCAGCGCGGCCAGTTGCATGGCCTCCCGCGCCTCCGGATCGTCGGGGTGACGGACGGCGACGGCCAGATATTTATCCACCAGTTTGATGCCATAGAGAGCCAGCGCCTGTGGAATAGGCTGCGCTTTATTGGAAATAAAGGATTCGACCAATTGGGTGAACGCGTCCATGCCGGTCTCTGCGGTCAACGATGCGGGCATGGTGTAGGTGAGTTCCGGATCGAGCAGAGCGATGCGGCTGACCAGATGAGAGCTGCGCAGGCTTTTCTTGTATTTTTCCATAACGCCCGAGATCACTGCGTTTTTAGTCACCTCGGCGCCCGTGCCGGCGGTAGTGGGTATGGCGATCAAAGGGATACCGGGCTTTTTGATGCGCAGGGAGCCGACGCCTTCGAGATAATCAGCGACGCTGCCGGGATGAACGGCCATGCCGGCCGCGGCCTTGGCTGTATCGATGCTGCTGCCGCCGCCAAGTCCCACGATTACGTCCGGCGTCAACTCACGCGCCAGATTGGCGGTTTCATCCACCTCGGTCACGGTGGGCTCACCGGCTGGCAAAGTATGATCCAGCATCTCCAGCTGGCGGCTTTTCATCGCCTGTTTGATCCGTTCCAAGCATCCTGATTCCTGCATAAAACGGCCTCGGCTGATCAGCAGGACGCGGCGGCCGAAACGGCCGGCGATTTCCGGCAATTGGGCGATCTTGCCTCTGCCGAAGATGATCTCATGGGAGGTATAGAAACTGAAATCCATGCAATGCGCCTTTACTTTCTTCGCCGTCTGTCACACCGCCATTCACGCTAAACTACTCAAACGGCGGACGAAAATCAAGGATTTTATGGAGGGGAAACGCGAGTCAATCAGATTTTTTGCGCAGCAGACGGATGGCTTCATACGCAGCGATCAGAGTCAGCCACAGCGGTGCGAGCATCAACGGAGTCTCGGGCCAGAACAAGCCGATCTCAAAAGTCTTCCAGGAAAAAGGAAACAGCCACAGATATCCGCTCTCGATATGGCGCTGAAAAAAATCGAGAAAGAGATGGAGGAAAACTCCGGCGAGCAGATAAAGGCGCACGGGCTTGCGCAGCGGCTCGATAAAAAACTCGGCGGCCAGCAGACAGAAAAGAATCATGAAAAGCGGCGTATGCACAGCCACGGTGTAGGGATATAAATGAGGATTGATGATGTAAAACGGCCGTGTGATCACATCCGGTAAAACAGTGCCAAGATAAAAGATCACGCGAAACCGGTCAAAACGCTGCGAGCGGGTCAGCGCGTAGGCGAAAGCGCTATGCGTGATCAGATCAGGCACGGTCCGCCTCCTGCCATTGCAGCGTGGACAGGTCAAGCCGGTAGCGGCGGAGAAAAAAAATGAGAAAAAGGAGAACCGGAGGCACTGAGACCCAGATCTTCCATCGTCGGTAGAGCGCCAGGTGTTTTTTTTCGAGCAGCAGTCGACCGGATCGATCAAAGACAGCGATCATGGAGAGGAACTCGTTGGGCCGCAAGCCGGTGGGGTCGCCGATGACGGTCACCGTCTTGCCGAGATAGCGTATGGTAAAACCATCGTTGAAGAGTTGCTGCACGATGGTCTCGTTAGCCACTTCGATGCGCGTACCGTGATACTTTTCCGGCTCTGCCAGACACATGGCCAGAGTGACCCGGGGATCTCGAGTTCGGCCGTACCAGATCAGGCCGGCCAACAGGACCAGATAGAGCGAGATGCGCAGGAATCGGCTCATCGGGGCAGGGTCCCGCTGAACGCCTCCCGAATGATCTGCAGCAGTTCGGAATGGATCAATCCGTTGGAAGCGACCACATTGCCGGTCCAAACGCCCTCCTGTCCGCCGGAAAAATCGGTGAACTGGCCGCCCGCTTCCTGAATGAGCAGCGAGCCGGCGGCCGCGTCCCAGGGCGATAGACCCATCTCCCAAAAGCCCTCATATCGTCCGGCCGCCAGCCAGGCGAAATCCAGCGCCACAGCGCCGATGCGGCGGATGCCGCTCATTCGTACGACCAGTTTACGAAAAGAGAGCAGATACTCATCGAGATGTTCCTGGGAACGAAAGGGAAAACCGGTGGCCAACAGACATCGCTCCGGCTGGCAAACGGCGGAGACATGCATCGGCTGATTGTTCAAAAAAGCGCCGTGTCCCTTTTCTGCCACGAACAGCTCTTTGCGCATGGGATCATAGACCACGCCCAGCACGATCTCCTGATCCAGTTCCAAGCCGATGGAGACGGCGAAGGCGGGCACAGAATGAATGAAATTGGTGGTGCCGTCCAATGGATCGATGATCCAGCGAAAGCCGCCGCGCTCGTCGCGATGGATTTCTTCGGCGAAAAATTTGTGCTTGGGAAAGGCACGGCGAATGGTTTCGACGATCAACGTCTCGGACTGTTTGTCCACCACAGTGACGTAGTCGAATCGTTTCTTGGTGTCGATGTCTTTATCCTGCAATTTGCCCAGATGACGGCGCAACAACACGCCGGCAGCCAGCGCCGCTTTGACGGCGATCTCTTTTTCTTTGACCAGTGCTTTCAACTTTTTCCCATTTCGTTATTTCAACTCCACGACCGTCACGCCCGAATCGCCTTCGTTCCAGTTGCCGAGGCGAGACTGTTTGACCGCCGGATGCGTGCGCAGATACTCCTTGATGGCGCTGCGCAGTTTGCCTGCGCCCTTGCCGTGAATGATGCGCAATTCATGAAAGCCAGCCAACAACGCCTCATCGAAAAACCGCTCCACGTTCTCCAGCGCTTCGTCAGCACGCATACCGCGCAGGTCCAGCTCGGTCTTGAAGCCCTGCGGTTTATCCAGCTGCAGGCGTACGGAACCGGCCCGTCTCAGTTCGGAACGGGTGGCCGGCGTCAATTCATTAAAAGGCGCTTTCAGTTTCAAGCCGTCGGCCTGAAGCAGGACCCGGCCCTGTTTATCCGGTTCAGAGATCATGACCGCCGGACTGGCGATCCCTCTCCACAACACCCGGTCGCCCACTTTAATTTCACCGTTGTGTATCACCGGTTCTTCGCGGGTCTGTTCGACGATTTTTTCCACCTGCCTCCGCTGTTCCGCCAGCGCCTGTTTGCCGGCGCGGATCGCCGCAGTCTCCGCCTGAGCGTTCTTGATCTCCCGAATGATCTGTTCGACCGTGCTGTTAGCGGAGGCCAGGATCTGCTGCGCCTCCTCAGCCGCCTTGCGTTTGAGCTGTTTCTCCTCTTTGCGCAACGTCTCAGTGCGTTCGTGATAGAGCTTGGCCAAGCCGCGGTACTCGGCCTCTTTGAGATCAGCCGCTTCCGCCAGCTTCTGATGCCGCTGAATCTTGGCTTCCAATTCCAGGATCAACCCCTCCAACCGGTCCTTCTGCGCTCCCACCAGACTGCGCGATTCGGCGATCAGCTGCTCGGAAACGCCGATGCGTCGGGCGATCTCAAAGGCATAGCTGGACCCCGGAATGCCGATGCGAAAACGATAGGTGGGTTTGAGCGTGGTCAGATCAAACTCCATGGAGGCGTTGACGGTCTTTTCATTTTGATAGGCAAAGGTTTTAAGCACGCTGTGATGGGTCGTGACCATGGACAGGGCGCCGAGAGCGGTCAATTTTTTCAACAAAGCGGTGGCCAGCGCCATGCCTTCCTCCGGATCCGTTCCGGCGCCGATTTCATCCACCAGCACCAGGCTTTGCCGGTCGGCCTGCTCATCGATCTCTTTCAGGGACAAAAGATGGGAGGAAAAGGTGGACAGATCCGCTTCAATGGATTGCTGATCGCCGATCACGGCGAACACGCGATCGATGGAGCCGATCTGGGACAGCGGTGATGCGGGAATGTGCAAACCGCTGCGCGCCATCAGCACCAGTAGGCCCACGGTCTTGAGCGCCACCGTCTTGCCGCCGGCGTTGGGACCGCTGATGATCACGGTGCAGTTCTCGCGACCCAACTCGATCTGCATGGGCGTGACCGCCGCAGCGCCCATGCGCAACAGCAGCAGCGGATGCCGCGCCTGGGCGAGATAGATAAAAGTCTGCTCCACGATCTCCGGCTCCAGCGCCTGCAGCGTGCGGGAAAAGGCTGCCTTAGCATAGACCAGGTCCAACTGGCCGAGCAGATAAAAATTGCTCTGCAGCGTCTGCAGATGCGAGCGCGCCAGGTCCGAAAGACGGGCTAAAATGCGTTCGATCTCCTCCGCCTCCTGCCCTAACAGCTCGCGGACACGGTTGTTATCCTCTACGGTCTCGAACGGTTCGATAAAATAACTCAGGCCCGAAGCAGAGCGGTCGTGGACCAGGCCCTGCACCTTGCGCTTGAACTCGTCCTTGATGACCAGCACCATGCGGCCGTTGCGCATGGTGATCAGATTTTCCTGCAGTACGCCCTGGCTGCTGAAGGACTTGACCATGCCCTCCATTTTGCGGCGGGTGTTGGCTTGTGCGCGAATGATCTGCCGGCGGATGGAGGCGAGCGCTTCGCTGGCCTCATCGCGGACGTCAAAAGACTCTTCGTCGATGCAGCGGCTGATCTCTTTTTCTAATTTTTCCAGCGGCAACAGTTCTGAGGTCAGCGTTTTGAGATGAGGGATCTTTTCCTCCCGGCCGGCAAAATAGCGGGACAGACGCCGGACCAGTTGGCAGGTGCGGCCCACCGCCACCAGCGCTTCAGCGGATAACGAGCTGCCGATGACCGCCAGCTTTTTCAACACCGGCCGCAGATCCGGGAACGAAGAGAAGGGCACGGCTTGATCAAAATCCAGGATCGCGCGCAGCTCCGTGGTCTGCGCCAAGCTGATACGCAACGCTTGCGCATCGTTTATGGGCCGAACGGCCAGGCAGAGCTCTGCTCCGAGAACCGAGTTGGCATGGCCTGCCAGCTTTTCCAGAACGCGATCGTATTCGAGTACTTGTAAAACAGTTTGCACGATAAAAATCCGAACTAGGCAGGTTTGGCTGCAGTGGGCGCTTTGGCCGGAGCCGGTGCAGTGGGTTTGGTCTGTGGAACAAAATAGACGACATTGCGCAGAATCACCTGGGCGAACTTTTTCATGTGCGGAAACAGGTTTGAACGATGCTCGTAGCTTTTCACCCGTTCGCCCAGCGGCATGACGGAAAGCGCCAACACAAAGATGCTCACCAGAAAAGCGCCCTTGGCAAAACCGATGATCGCGCCCAGCAGCTTGTTGAGCGAGTCGTGGGTTTTGGGATCCATGCCTTTTCTCAGGCCGGCTAGCAGAATCTGCAACAGCAAACGGACCGCCAACAGCACCGCGGCATAGCCTAACACGGTGTACGCCAAATCCGGCAGTTGCAGGTAATTTTCCAACCTGTGGGAGGCCCCTGCGCCGTAGCGCAGGGCAAGGATCGCAGCGACCAGCCAGCCGGTCACGCCGAGCAGCTCGCCGATGAGTCCGTTCTGCGCTCCTTTATAAACGAAATAAACCAACGCAACAAAGATGACGACATCCAAGGCATTCATAAACCATCGCCCGAGCGGCCGTAAGCCCGACCGGTAAATTAAATGAAAAAAGTGAATAGGGCTCCGGCCGTATTCACTTTCTTCGGTTTCAACCAACTCGTCTTAAAGACTCAGTTTGTTTCGAACCAGATCCGTCACCATCTTGCCGTCGGCTCTTCCCCTGGTTTTAGGCGCCACCAGCTGCATCACCTTGCCGAGATCTTTGATCGTCTGCGCACCGCTTTCAACGAGCGCCTGTTGCACGATGGTTTCGATCTCTGCGTTGCTCAGAGGCGAAGGCAGATAGGTTTGAATCACTTCCAGCTCAGACTTTTCCTTTGCCGCCAGATCGTCGCGCTGGGCGTTGGTAAAGGCCTCGATGGATTCCCTCCGTTTTTTGGCGGCGTTGGTCAGCACCGCCAGCTCTTCCTCTTCGGACAGGGCGGCCCGTTTATTGATCTCGGCATCCTTGATCTGACCGCGCAGCAGACGAATGGTGGATAGTCGCTCCTTATCCCCTCTTTTCATCGCCTCTTTCATATCTTCAGTCAGCCGTTCCAGAATGCTCATCAAATCCTCCGCGCGGATGGTCGCGAAAAAATGGGATTATCTTTCCATCATCTGCAGCTTGCGCATTTTGCGGCGAGCCTGATTGATTTTGCGTTTTTTACGCTCGCTGGGTTTTTCAAAATGCTGATGCTTTTTAATATCCGACATCAAACCCGCTTTTTCGCAAGCTTTGGTAAAGCGACGCAATGCTTTTTCAAACGTTTCGTTGTCACGTACCCGAACGCCCGGCATGAAAGATTCGACCTCCTCTCTTATTCTGATATAAGGATAAACATAGCTTTTTAATATACTAAAAACAAAACATACATGCAAATAAATTTTATTGGTCTGCCGGCTAATTTTTTTATTGTATTTGAACAAATTAGGCGTTAAAATTCTTGACCGGGGCCGGAAGCCCCCTGTTTGAGGAATCAGGAGGAAAACCATGAAAAAAGCCTTCATGTTTCTGGGGTTGACAGTGCTGATCCTGATCGTGGTGGCGGCCGCCTACCTGTATGTGAACCGGGCCAAATTGGCCAATCTGATGATCGAAAAAAGCCTGCCGCAGGTGGAAGGCCTGATCCTGAAAGAGCTGCCGGCTTCGGTTTCCAAAGAACAAGTGCACCAAGATATCGAAAAGCTGGCGGCAAAATTTCAGCAAGGCCGGCTGGATTCCGCAGAGGTCCGCGAGATCATCTGGGAAATCAAAAATGTGCTAAAGGATGAAAAGTTGGACTCTACCGAGGTCAAGGCGCTGCTGGAAAAGCTGCACAAACTCAGTCAATAATCCGAAAGGCTCCCAGCCTGATCTCAGCTCTTCCTCCTGCGTGGCCGCGGCTTCCTTTCGCAGCCCGCGCGTTCGCTGGAATTCCACCTGACGATCCCTCGTTGATTTCCGCTTGCGAATCTAACGGTTTTTTGTTAAAATAGCCAAATCGAAACCCATCGACATCGTGCTACGAACTATCCGATGATCCCATCGGCCGCTTGATAGAGGAGATGCTATATATGGCGATTCAAAAGATGAACAGAAGAGATTTTCTCGGCACCACTCTGGCAGCCGGCCTGACGGTCGGTTTGACGACGACTCCGCTTTTCAGCAAAACCCGGGCGGATAAAGCGAAATCCGCGCTGATTGTCTGGGGCGGATGGATGGGCCATGAGCCGGACAAGTGCGCGGCGATCTTTGCCCCATGGTTGAAAACACAGGGATTTCAGGTCACGGTCTCCGAGACGCTGGATTCCTACACCGACCCAGAGTTCATGGCCTCATTATCAGTCATCGTGCCGATCTGGACCATGGGCAAGATCAGCAAAGAGCAGGAAAAGGGATTGCTGGCCGCAGTGGCCGGGGGTGTCGGCATCGCCGGCCATCATGGCGGTATGTGCGACTCGTTTCGCGAAAACACCGACTATCAGTTCATGTGCGGCGGCCAGTGGGTGGCTCATCCCGGCGGCGTGATCGATTACGAGGTGAACATCAAAGACCATCGCGATCCGGTCACCAAGGGATTAAAAGATTTTAAAATGCATTCTGAGCAGTATTACATGCATGTGGATCCATCGAACAAGGTGTTGGCCACCACCCGGTTCAGCGGCGAACATGCCTACTGGATCGAGGGCACGGTGATGCCGGTGGTGTGGAAGCGTATGTATGGCAAAGGCCGGGTGTTCTACAGCTCGCTGGGGCATGTGGCTAAGGATTTCGATGTGCCGGAGGCGTTGGAAATTTCCAAGCGGGGGATTTTATGGGCCGCCGGTCAGGGATGATGCCATAGAAAAAACAGAACCCGGAGGCCGACCGACTCCTCACCACATCCCGAAACCCGACCTCCGGGCTCAAGCCCCCCGTTCTAAGCTGGACCAAGGTAGCGGATTTCTCTTTACCGATTGTTGACGCTGATCACGTATTGCGAGTCTGGGATGAAAAACTGGAACGACCTCTGGACCCCGGCCGAACAAAAGATCTTTGCCGGCCTGCAGAGTCCGGCTTTAATTCAAGAGTATCTCGACAGCCTTGCTTACAGCACGGATTCCTTTTACCGCTGTCCCCGCCGGGTGCTGGCTGATGGGAAAGCCCACTGTTTCGACGGCGCGCTGTTCGCGGCTGCGGCGCTGCGGCGCCTCGGGTTTCCTCCGCTGATCATCGATCTGCTGGCCCATCGCGACGACGACCATCTGCTGGCTTTGTTCCGGGTGAACGGCTGCTGGGGGGCGGTGGCCAAGTCCAATTTCGTCGGTCTGCGCTTTCGTGAGCCGATCCACCGTTCTTTGCGCGAGCTGGCGCTGACCTATTTTCCTTCTTACTACAACATGGCCTATGAAAAGAGTCTGCGCGGTTACACCGCGCCGCTGCGGTTGGAGCGGTTCGATCATCTGGATTGGATGCGAAGCGATGAACACTTGGAGCAGCTCTCGGATGAGCTGGATTTCGTACGCTCTTATTCGTTGATGACCAGGGCCATGATCAAGAGGCTGAGTCGCGTGGACGAACGCACCTATCAGGCGGGACAACTGGGCGCCGACCAGGCCGGCATCTATTGGCCGGAAAAATCTTGAACGTTGGGAAAATCGTTAGTGATGAGAATGAAAAAAATAGATTACAATAAATCAAATTCACAGCTGGCTCATTTACTTAAGTTAAAAACAGTAGCCGAATTTTTTGCCGGCATAGGCTTAATGCGTATGGGATTAGAAAAGCAAGGGTGGAATGTAATTTTCGCAAATGATATTGCTAAAGAAAAATATGAGATGTATTCTGTCCAATTCCCCAATACGTCAACTGATTTTGTTTTAGATGATATCCATGCTCTAGAAGAGAACAAAGTACCTTCTGTCTCATTGGCAACTGCATCTTTTCCCTGCAACGATTTATCGCTAGCAGGGTTGAGAAAAGGATTAGCCGGCAAGCAATCATCCGCTTATTGGGGCTTTATTAATATTTTGGAAAAAATGAGATCACGACGACCTCCTATTGTATTATTGGAAAATGTTGCAGGTTTTCTAACTTCTCATAAGGGCAAAGATTTTTCTGATGCAATGCTGGCGCTTAACCGGTTAGGTTATGTTGTTGATCCGTTTATTATTGATGCGGCCAACTTTGTCCCACAAAGCCGAGTAAGACTCTTTGTAGTTGCGCATTTAAAGTGCCAAGAATGCTCACATGAGTCTCGTGGGTTTTATGAAAGCGAGATTAGGCCAAAAGCTTTAGCCGATTTTATCTTTGATCATCCAGAAATTAATTGGGAAATAAAATCGCTTCCTGCTCTTCCAAAGCGCAGTCTATTGCTGGATGATATAATTGAGGACATTCCTGATGATTCGGATATTTGGTGGAATGAGGAGCGCCAAGTCTATTTAGTCAATCAGATGAGCGAAAAGCATGCAAGAAATTTAAAATCCCTTCAAATAAAGAAAAAATGGTCTTATAGCACTGCTTTTCGCAGGGTACGAAATGGAAATTCGATGGCAGAAATTAGGAGCGATGGAGTAGCCGGTTGTCTGAGAACGCCGCGCGGAGGAAGCGGCAGACAAATTTTAATCAAAGCTGGTTATGGAAAAATAAAGGTTCGGTTATTGACTCCGTCAGAATGCGCGCGACTGATGGGAGCAGATGGTTTTCAAATAAAGACCACATTAAATAAAGCGTTATTTGGCTTCGGAGACGCGGTATGCGTTCCAGTTATATCTTGGATTGCTAAATATTATTTAGATCCTCTCGTAAACGAAATGGCTGCGACTGCAAGTAAAAACGAGTAAAATTATCACTCTATATAATTTTTAAGCAAACAAACAATTAGAAGGGAACAAAGGGGATGCGAATGAACAAATTAAAGTCAATATTAGAAAAATATGCCGACTCTAACGAAATAAACGGAAAAGGACCGTTGAGCGTCGTCTTAGTAATCACACGAAAAGCCAGCACATTGACCCCTCCTTTCCATCGCAAAGATTTTTTAACGAAGCAAGGAGGCCAAGTAGCAGGATTGGGGAGAGCTGCTGTTCAGTCAATTCTGAATCAATATGACATTTCACGAACCCTTGCTGAAGAAGGAGGAAGAACGAGCCGCGGTAGCATACATCGTATGGAGACTTATATTTCATTTTTAAATGATCTACATAAGCAAAACTTGCTTGATTTTCATAAAATTGAAAGGTTTTGGATTGATCGCGTCATCGAATATTTCAGTTCGATGCCCTTCAAGATTAAACTTGATAACTCTAAATCACTTAGAAGCATTATATCAGAATTAATCGAAGCAGCCTTTATTCGACAATCAGAGTGCGCGGGCACGATGATCGCTGGAGCGGTCATGCAACACTTAGTAGGTGCGAAACTTGAAATTGCCCTTCACCCCTTAGAAATAAAACATAATGGATTTTCTGTTGCCGATGCGCCTGGCGATAGAAAAGGAGACTTTCTTATTGGCAATACGGCGATTCATGTTACTACTGCTCCTAGTGAATCGTTAATACGCAAATGCTATAAAAATATTGAGCAGAACTACCATCCAGTAATTATTACAACGATGAGTGGATTAGGCGGAGCTGCAGCGTTAGCAAAAAATTGCAGCATTGAAGATCGAATCGATATTCTCGAAATCGAACAATTTATCGCCACTAATATTTTAGAACAATGCGAGTTTGAGCAATCAAAACGACCCATAGAAATAACGGAATTAGTAAAAGTATATAATCAAATAATAGAACAATGTGAAACAGACCCTAGTCTTAAAATCGCTGAATTATAGCATTCCTTAATTGGACACCTTTAGCCCGCATAAACGCAGCGAAATTATGCGCTGCGTAAGCTCAACAAATACGACGCCAGAAAAAAAAGTGCGTTCGCTTCTCCATAGATTGGGATACAGATTCTCCTTGCATAAAAATTTTCTCCCAGGAACGCCAGATATTATTCTCACGCGGTATAAGACTGTAGTATTTGTGCATGGTTGCTTTTGGCATCGGCATAAAAATTGCGCACGAGCAACAACGCCTTCTAGTCGTCAACATTATTGGCTTCCAAAATTCGAAAAAACTATTAGACGAGATCAAAAAAATATATCTAAACTTCGACGTATGGGATGGAAAGTGATTATAATATGGGAATGTGAATTAAAAAAGTCCGATCGCGTACTGCTTAAATTGCAGAAAAAAATCGGCAGATACACATCTAATAAGTAAATTCTTTTCCTTTAAACGCGCCGAATCATGAAAAAGCACTCCCTCCTCCTTTGCATCCTGTTGCTGGCCGCGGTGCTCCGCTTTTGGGGGATCGGGTTCGGCCTGCCGCATGAACGCTGTCGCCCGGACGAGTACACCATTGCGGTCACGGCCCTGGGCATGGGCGGCGGCGACCTCAATCCGCATTTTTTCAATTATCCCACGCTGTTCATCTATAGCTGTTTTGCCTGCTATGCGCTGTACTTTGTTGCGGGCTATATCTTTGGCGTCTTTCACAACAGTCTGGACTTGGGCCTCTCTTTTCTCATCGATCCATCGCCTTTTTATCTGATCAGCCGGACGCTCTCCGCCCTGGCCGGGGTGGCGTCGATCTATGCACTCTATGTTCTCTGCCGCCGCTTTTTCAACCAACGCATCGCCGGTTTGGCGGCGCTGCTGCTGGCCGTAGCGCCGTTGCACGTGCGCGATTCGCATTTCGGCGTAACCGATGTTTTCATGCTTCTGCTGACGCTCATCGCGCTCTATCATGTGCTGGCGTTCAATGAAAGCGGCGCGGCACAAGATGCAGGCCTTGCTGCGCTTTTCGCCGGCCTGGCGGCCTCGAGCAAATACACTGCCGCGTTGATCCTGGCGCCGCTGGCGCTGATCATCCTGCTGCAGCTGCGCAATGCAAGCCGGCGCGTCGCTCTACTGCGCATCGGCGGCCTGAGCCTTGCCGTGTTCGCGCTGGCCTTTTTTTTCACCTCGCCCTATGTGGTTTTAGATTTTAAAAACTTTATCACCGATTTCTCTTTCGAATCCGCTCATCTGGCTGACGGTCACCTGGGCATTAATCTCGGCCGCGGCTGGATTTACCACCTGCGCTTCTCGCTGTTCCATGGCCTGGGAGGACCCCTTCTTCTCGCCGGCCTCGCTGGACTGGCCCTGCTGGCCGTGACGGCCCGCCGCATCGCTCCGGCGCTGCTCTGTTTTCCGCTGGTTTATTATCTGGCGATCGGCCGCGGCTATACGGTGTTCTGCCGCTACAGCCTGCCGCTGGCGCCGTTTCTGGCCATCGGCGCTGCTTATTTGATCGCCGAGGTGCGCCGCCGCTCTTTGCCGGCCGCCGCGATCATCGCCGTGGCCGCCATCGTACCGGCCATGACCGTCAGCGTCCAATCCGACCATCTTTTGGCGAAAAAGGACAGCCGGGTGCTGGCTGCGGAATGGTTCAAAGAAAACGTCCACCGACCGACCTCGGTGCTGCACGCCAGTTCGGTCTGGGGAGCGCCGCGGCTGGCTATGGAACAGATCGGCCTGACTTCGGCCGACCAGTCGGTGCGCAACAACCCCACGCTCGACCGGCTGACGCAAATGCGCCTCGAGTATTTCAGCCGACACAAAATTCCACTCTACCGGCAGTTTCTGGAAGAAACGAACCCGCTGACCGCCTTTCCTGCGCAACGGCTGCCGGAATGGGTGATCGTGGAACATTCCGCGCTCACCGGCCAATTCACGCTTCGGCCTGAGACCGCCGCTCTGCTGGCCGAACGCTATCAATGGCGCCATACCATCGAGGCGGCTTCGCTCCCGGAACGAAGAAATCATTATGATCAGCAAGACGCCTTTTATCTGCCGCTGCGGGGATTCCATGGCGTATCCAGACCAGGCCCCAATCTGTCTATTTATCAAATCAAATCATGATCAACCTGATTGAAAAAACTGTTGAACTGCTGGTGCCGCCGGGCAAAGAGAAGCAGCGGCTGGACGTGTTCCTGACCAACCAGTTGCCCGGCATTACTCGGGCCAGGATCAAAACGCTGATCGACAGCGGCAAGGTGACGGTGAACGGCCTGGTCACCAAAGCCGGATATTCGATCCGTCCTGATGAACGCATCATCGTGCTGTTCCCCGCTTATGAACCCACGCAGGTGGAGCCTGAGGACATTCCGCTGGACATTCTCTATGAAGATGAGCATCTGCTGGTGGTCAATAAACCGGCGGGCATGGTCGTACACCCGGCCTTTGCCAATTTGCGCGGCACCCTGGTCAATGCGCTGCTGGCGCATTGCCGCAAGCTGTCCAGCGTAGGCGGCGAAAAGCGGCCGGGGCTGGTGCACCGTCTGGACAAGGACACCTCGGGGTTGCTGGTGGTGGCGAAAGACGACGCCAGCCATTTGGCGCTGTCCAAACAGCTGTCCGAACGAAAGATGGAGCGCGAATACCGCGCCATAGTCTGGGGCCATGTGGAGAGAAAAAGCGGCCGTATCGAAGGGGCCTTGCTGCGCAATCCCAAAGACCGTCTGCGCATGATGATCCATCCGGACGGTAAACCGGCGGTGACCCATTATCAGGTGTTGAACGAATACCCGCTCACCAGCCATCTGCGCCTCAACCTGGAGACCGGCCGCACCCATCAGATCCGCGTGCACATGGCTTCCATCGGCCATCCGGTTTTTTCCGACGCCGTGTACGGCGGCCGCGCCAAGCAGCTGGCCGGGCTCAATCAGCACAATACCCAGCTCGGCCTGCTATGGCTGAAACAGTTTCCCCGGCAGATGTTGCACGCCCGCACTCTGGCCTTTGTTCATCCAGCCACACGGGAGCTGGTTCGCTTTACCGCTCCTCTGCCCGGGGATATGCAGGAATTCCTCAGCGTGCTGGAAAAAGCCGCGGATTAAAGGGCGCTGCGGGCGGAAATTCCCTGCGAGGATATTAAGCGCAGATTTATTGAACATTTTACTTTTTTTTTCGTACATTCCTATAGAATGAGCCCTGTTCAAGGAGGACCGATCATGAGCTTTTCCCTGCGCGCTCTCATCAGCCTGGCGGTTTTGCTGGGAAACGGTTTCGGGCAGGAGCAGAAAACGGTCTTTGAAGAGACCTATCGTGTGCGCGACCGGCTGGAGTTCATCCTGCGCAGCGACGGCGGAGATGTGCAGATTTTCAGGAACGACCGCAACGAATGCTCGGTCCAAATCGTGTACAAGGAAGAAACCTGTCGGCCCATTGTAGCCTATAACGAGCGTGACCGGACCTTGTCCATCGATGTCGATCACAAGAACTGGTCGATGTTAAAAAGCGGCGACCTCAAACAATCAGATTATGCGTTGATCAAAATCGGCCTGCCCCACAAGCCGGATCTGGATTTGGACGTGGTGGTCAAAGCGGGCAAAGCCGCTCTACAGCTGGGCGATCTGCACGTGCGCTCCCTGCGGATGAAAAGCTGGGCAGGGGAAACACGCCTGGACTTTGATCGCGAAAACCGCACGGAGCTGACGACCTTTGATGTGAATTGTAAAGTAGGCAGGGTGAGCCTGCTGCATCTCGGCAACGCCCGTTTTCAGGAGGCGGACCTCACCGGCTCGGTGGGCGAGATGACGGTCGATTTCACCGGCAAAAAGATCAAACGGGCCATGGCCCGTCTTGACTGCAAACTGGGCAGCACTCTGGTGGTGGTGCCGGAAGAGGTGGCGGTCAAAATCAAAGTGGATAAATTCCTCTTTCTGTCCGGGGTGGATTATCCCAGCTGGTTCGAGCAGCGGGGCAATTATTACTATTCGAAAAATTATGACGACACGGACGAGTCTCTGTACTTGATCGCCTCCACCGGCATCGGAGAATTCAAAGTGCGCGTGGCCTCATCCGATTAACGGAAAGCAGAGAAGCGATCAAACACCTATCGGGAGGAAAAAATGGAAAGCAATCAGACAGCGACGGCGTCGCCGATCAATATGGGGCGTTGGATCAGTGAAGGCTGGAACCTGGTGAACCAGGACCTGGGATTTTTCGCAGTCCTCACTCTGGTTTTCTTGGTCATCACCATCGTGGCGGGTTCCACGGTGTTGGGCCTGGTTCTGTTGGGGCCGCTGCAGGCGGGTTATTTCTACATCCTGCTGCAAAAGCTGCAGGGCCGGCCGGCGACCATCGGCGACATCGGCCGTGGATTCGATGTGTTCATCCCGGCCATGTTGATGGGCATTCTGGTCGGCGTATTTGAAGCGATCGGCTTTATGCTGTGCATTCTTCCTGGATTTTTGGTGATGGCCTGGTACCTGTTCGCGCCGGCCTTTGTCATGGACAAGCGCATGGATTTCTGGCAGGCCATGGAGGCCAGCCGCACGCTGATACAAAAGTATCTGTTCGAGTTTGTCCTCTTTGTCCTGGTGCAGATCATCATCATATTGCTGGGCCTTCTCTGCTGCGTGATCGGCGTCCTGGTGGCTCTGCCGGTGTGTATGGCTGCCACCGCCTGCGCCTATCGCGATCTGGTGGGCCTGGCTCCTACAGCCTGACCGCAGCGCTTGACTGCGTCCCAGGTGTTTGATTCCGCTTTAAAGCTCTGCGCAGTTGCGCAGAGCTTTTTTGTCAGCGCCCCGAACCGGCGGCTGAAAAAAAGCAGGCCGTTAACCTTTGGGAGTGGGGTGGGCGATCTTTTTATACGCCTCTTCCACATTGAACGGCTTGTAGGTCGGGCTTGAGGGATTATGGCAGGACACACATTGGCGCTTGTCCCCTTTGCGGTACCCCACCGTCTTGGCATCCTGGGTTCCGGCATGCAAAGCTCTCATCACTTTCATCTCTTTGTACAGCGAGCCAGCGCCATGGCAGGTCTCGCAGCCGACGCCATCCGCCAATTTGTAGGAAGCGGCTTTGGCGCTCGGCGGCGCAGAGTGGCCGGTGACGTGGCATTGCAGACATTGCGCGGATTTCTGTGCATCCGCGATGCCCATTTTTTTCGCGATCGCCTGCGACTCGGGAGAGGCCAGAGTGGCAAAGGCTGCGGCATGTTTCGAGGCCTTCCAGATCCCATAGGCGTCTCCCTTGGCCTTGCTCATATGGCACATTTTGCACTTTTCCGCACCGACATATTGCGGCGATGGCGCTGCTAGAGCGATGACCACGGACAACGCCGCCAACGTCAGCATGGCCGTGCGGATTCCAGCGTATTTCATCAACTTCTCCTGTCAGAGTGATTCCATCAAGGTAAAAAATAGACAAATCGAAAAATGAAAGCAAGCATTTATTGCCACGCGCTTCAGTGGGCAGATACTCCCGACTTAATCTCTGGGCCTTAGCCCCACCTATTTGGCTAAAGCCGCAAATTAAATTATCAAGCGTTCCCAAGCGCTGTCGAGGCGGAGAACGAAAGAGAATATTCTCTTGATCTTGAATCACCGAATGACTAAGTTTGTCCAGGCCGCAGGCGATTGTAGTCTTGCCATGGGCCTTTCCGCCTGCCCTACTGGTCAGCCGCTTCGCAGAGCCTGAAACCAGCGCTTCCTGCACCGTATTCAAACACTCATCGAGGAAAACAGGATGAAAAAAAACCATTGTCTTTTCGTCATCGCCGCATTGGCCCTGACGGTGATAAACTGCCGGCAGGCGGCGGAGACCAACGCCGCCGCTCAAGCCGCCTCCACCCCGGACGCCCGTATCACAGCCACTGTCTACAACTCTAATTTTGAACACGCTCACGACACTTATAACGGACTCTCCTCCGCGAGCGATGGAAAGATCTATTATGTCCTTTGCTCGGAATTGATGGACATCGCCGGTCAGATGTACTCCTTTGATCCAGCCGACGGTCGAATCGAACACCTGGCCGATCTGAGCGAAATCTGCAACGAAAAGGGAATGCGGGTGGTGGCCCAGGGGAAAAGCCATGTGAACTTTTACGAGTATAACGGCAAACTTTATTTTGCCACTCATCTCGGCTACTATAGCATCATCGACGGTATGGAAAAAACCGGCATTCCCACAAACGGCTATCACCCCTACCGCGGCGGCCATTTCCTTTCCTACGACCTGAAAAGCAAAACCTTTGAGGATCTGGCCCTGGCGCCGCATGAGGAGGGCATTCTCACCATGGAGATGGACACACGGCGCGGAATGATCTATGGCCTCACCTGGCCCACGGGCCGGCTGTTGCGTTACGATGTAGCGAAAAAAACATTGCAGGATCTCGGCCCGGCGACAGGCAAAGGCGAGAACGGCGTGGGCCCTGAATTTCGCGTGATCTGCCGGTCCATGGCCATTAATCCGGAAGACGGCGCGGTCTATTTCACCAATGCGGAGGGAGAGATCAAACGGCTGAAGGCGGGCGAGGATAACATCGAGATCATCGCCGGAGAAGACATGCGCAAGGATTATTTCGGCAGTTATGAGGCGTCCACAGCCGGAAGCATGGCGTACAACTGGCGCCAGGTTTTCTGGTATGCTGCGGAAAAACAGATCTATGGCGTGCACGGCAACTCGGGCTACCTGTTTCGCTTTGATCCTGCGCTTCCGCGCCTGGAAGTGCTGCAGCGGCTCACCTCCCTTCCATCGCAACGTTCCGGCATGAACGACCAGTTCAGTTACGGTTATCTCGGTTTCAAGCTCGGGCCGGATGGCCGCACCATTTATTACCTCACCGGCGCGCCGATTTATGAGAACGGCAAACGGGTTCTGGGCGCTGCCGCCACGGCCAGAGGCGAGGCCAAAGGCCTTGAAGACCTGCACCTGATCACCTATGACATCCCGACGCAAACCTATCGCGACCATGGTGCGGTTTTCTATCCCGACGGCCAGCGGCCGCTGTACGTCAATTCCATCGCGATCGGCGGCGACGGCACAGTGTACACACTGGCCCGAATCAAGGAAAACGGAAAGACCCGGACTGATTTGATCAGTTTCCCCGGGCCGTTTCGACAATAGACTGAACCATCGGTTAACCGGCAAAGCCAAAACAGGGAGAGTGCGACCATGAAAAAGCGCGCCGTTTTGACGGACAGGAGCCCGGTACGCTTTAAAAGCGGCCGGCATGAAATCTTGTGGTGGGGCCTTTGCCTTTGCTTTGCGTTCGTCGCCGCCGCTTCAGCGCAGGTCAAAATCTTTGTCGACACAGATCTAGAAGGGGTAAGCGGCGTATTCAAATTTTCCCAAACGCGTGAAAAGGATACACCGGCGAACATTCAGGCGTGCGAATATTTTATGGAAGACCTGGCTGCGGTCATACGGGGTCTGCGGGACGGGGGCGCCACCGAGATCATCGTCAACGACGGCCACGGCACTCAAGCGATCCTGCCCCATCTAATGGAACCCGGCGCCAAGTACGTAACCGGCTTGCCGCGGCCTGTGGGCAACCGCTGGAATATAGATGAGTCCTGCGCCGGCCTGGTGATGTTCGGCTATCACGCCATGAACGGTACGCCGGATGGCGTGCTGAACCATACCCAGTCCTCCTTGGCTGAAAAAAAGTTCTGGTACAACGGCGTAGAGTGCGGTGAACTGGTGCAGACCGCCGCCGTGGCGGGTCATTTCGGCGTTCCCCCTATTCTGGTCACCGGCGATGAGGCCACTTGCCGGGAGGCGGTCAGATTTCTGGGAAATGAAATCGTCACCGTGGCGACCAAGCAAGGACTGGCGCGCGAGGCAGCGGTGCTCTATCCGTTTGCAGAGACGCGGAAAGCTTTGTATGAAGGTGCGAAAAAAGCCATGGCCGCCATCCCCCGGTGCAAACCTTTTGTCATAAAGCCGCCCATTCAGGTGAAAATGCAATACCTTGAAAAGGATTCCGATCACCCCGAACCCAAGCTGAAGGTCAAAGAGTGGGTGGCGCAGGATGCTTTGCACCTGCTGGCGCCATAGTGGATTGGAACGAACGCTGATGGGGTTGTCAGAAAAAGAATCGGGGCTATTCCTGCGTCCTGCCGCTCGCCTCGGCCTGCAAGCGCTGGCGTTCCGCCACCTTGGCAAAGGGAAAGTACACCATCATCGCGATGACGATGGAGGCGAAGCCCCAGACCGCCGCCCGCCAGTCGCCGCCTGAAACCAGATAGTGGCCGATGATCGGCGGCGTGGTCCAAGGCACATTGACGAACGGCCGGTTGATCAGATGCGCCTGCATCAAAAGAAACGAGCCGGCGGTGAGGATGAGGGCGTTGAGGATATAGGGGATCATAAAGATCGGATTGAGCACGATGGGAAAGCCGAAAAAAATCGGCTCATTGATCTGAAAGATCTGCGTCGGCAGCGACAGTCGACTCACTTTGCGATACCCCGGCTCGCGCGAGTTCCACATCACCAGGGCCAGTGCGATGGTGGCGCCGGTGCCGCCGACATTGACGAAAGCGGTGAAAAAACCATAGGCCGTAATATAGGGCAGGGGCTGGCCATGCACCATGGCCTCGACATTGGCGGTCAGATATTGCAGAAAGATGGGCGCCACGATGGCGTCCATGGCGTTGTCGCCGTTGATGCCCACGGACCAAAGCAGAGTGACCAGAAAAGCGTACACCAGGATGCCGGGCAGCGTGTTCAGGGCGAAGATCAGCGGCTTGAAGCCGATCTGCACCAGATGGTCGATATCCACGCCCAGCACAAAACGGATGATCCAGAACAGAGTCACGAGAAAAAACAGCGGCGTCAGCGAAACAAAGGACTCATACACTACCGAAGGCACGTTCTCCGGCAGTTTGATGACCAGGTTTTTATCGGAAAAATATTTCTGCAACCGCACACTGATCAAGGCGATAAGCACAGCGGTGAACAGCCCTTTGGAGCCCAGGCTGTCCATGGAAAAGGCGATTTCCTCCGTCGTGTCCCCCACCTTGAGCTGAATCATCAAAAACACCAGGGTGGCCATGGTGGCGCTGACAATGGCCTCCTGCTTAAACTGCTTTCCCAGATCATAGGCAATGGCAAAGCAGGCGAAAACCGACAGCAGCCCAAAGGTGGCAGAGACCGGGATTTGCAGCAGCGGCAGAAAAGGCGCCACGATTTTGTCCCAGCCGCTGACCGGCAGATAGGAAATAATCATGAAAAGTCCGCCGATGATGGTCAGCGGCACTACGGACACCATGCCGGCGCGGATAGCGGACAGATAAGTGTTCTCGCTCAAGGCCGTGAGCGGCGGCACAATGTGTTGATTCAACCATTCGGTCAGTTTTTTCACAGCAGTTTCCTCATTCGATCACAGGCCGTCGCCTCGCGGCAATTCTTTCAGCCGCTGGTCGTAAAAATAAACAATCGACCTCTCAGAATCAACGATAAGTTGCGTCGCAACCTACTTTATACCGGCCGCGGCGTTCCGGCGTCGCGATTCAGCGGCCTGTTAAAAGAGCAGCCGGCCAAGATAAGCGATCGAGGTGCAGCTCCAGCCGTGCAACGGCACAGCCGGATAGCGCTCCACCGGCAGATTCAGATTGCCCTCGATGACATTGTATTTTTCCCAGAGCTTGCCCGTTGACTGGTAAAGGTCCAGCTGCAGACGTAGATATTTTTGCGCGATGCGCCGTGCGATATCGGAATAGCCTCGCCTGATCAATGCCTCACAGATGAGAATTTGAAAAGTCGGCCACCCGCTGGGAAAATCCCATTGCAGATGGACGAACTCGGGATGCGGGCTGGGGTATTTTTCCAATGTCTGTACAAGTCCATGGTCATATTCAAAGCGGGGCAGCTGCGCCACCAACCTGTCCACTTGTTGCGGCGTGGCGATGTCCGTCCAGAGGGTCCAATAGGCGGCCAGCGACCAATAAGGAAGCCGCCGGCCGGTGGTGAATTGGTACTCGAAAAAGAATCCCTGTTCTTCGTCCCAGCACAGTTCCCGGATCAGGGCACAGCGGCGATCGGCCTCCTGCTGCCAGCTCTGCGCCTCCTTCTGCCTGCCGATCAGGCCGGCCATAACCGCCAGATTGCGCGCATAGTTGACCAAGACGCAATTGGTCTGCAGCGGATTGCAAGCGCGGACATCACCGGCATAGATGGCGGTGAAATCCATTACCTCTGCTTCGCTCGCCAGCTCCGGCCGCAGGGATTCGTCGAGATCGTATGCAGCCGCCGGTGCGGACAGTTCGGTCAGATCGCGGTTAGTGGCCAACCCACTGCGGGTTTGATGATGGTCCGCCAGCCAGTAGCCCTGGTACTCTTGTTTCAACACTGGATAGGCCCGGCTGATCATGTCGAGATCCCGAGTGTGCTCATAATAGAGCAGTACGCTGTCGCTGTGCAACGGCGTCTGCGACCGGCCGAGATAATAGGTGCGGTTGCCGGTAAGCACCATGCCATAGCGTTCAATGAGGAACAGCTGATTCAGGATATGGTGGCGGATGATCTCAAACCGGCCGTGAAGGGCCAGCGCGCGATTGATGAAATAAGTATCCCAGCAGTACATCTCGGGAAAAGCCGCTTCTCCTCCGCCGGCCGTGATATAGGGAAACGGCAGATAGAGAAGCGTGGGAAGCTGCGGTTTGTTCATCTTGCGCTGCCGGTGTTCCTCGGTCGGCGACCAGATCTCATGACTTTTCGGATCCATCAGGTCCTGTTCCCGGGCGGTATGCAATTCGGCATCCCACCAGGTTTGAATTCGGCGATCCAACGCCTGCCACTGTTCTTGCATCACTGTCATTTTCACCTTAAATCGAACGACTATTGTATTAATCAGGATTATGCCGTACATTGAACAACGGACGGCCCTCTGCTGAGCAGCGGCTGCACGGATCCCCGTAAAATCCCTTGTAAAATGTTGAAGGGCAGCCGGCGGCCGGTTCAAACCTAACTATTCAGCGAATCAGAAGCAAGCACATTATCTATTGAGCGAACAGCGCCACCACCCATTTCTTCAAACGATAGGCTGGTCATGAAACCTTGCGTACTGCTTTTTTTACTGCTGGCCCAAACGGCGCCAGCGCGCGATTATTTTATCTCCTGCAACGGCAGCGACCAGAATCCAGGCACTCGAAGAAAACCGTTCGCCACGCTGGAGCGCGCCCGGGATGCGATCAGAAAATACAAGCAGGAAAAAGGATATCCGCCGGACGGCTTTGCCGTTTATCTCAGTGCCGGCGATTATCAGCGGCAAACAACCTTTGAACTCGACGAGCGGGATTCCGGCAAAAAAAACGCGCCGATCACCTATACGACTCAACCGGGGACCAAAGCGCGGTTGATCGGCGGCGTGCGCATCGATGCAAAACGGTTTGTTCCAGTCGCGTCGCCTGATATTCGAGCGCGGTTCGATGCCGGGGTTCGCGACAAAATCCTTCAAATCGATCTGGCCGGCCTCGGCGTCACTCAATACGGCGAGCACCGGCAGTTCGGGCATGGCCTGCCGGTGATCCCCGCGCCGCTGGAGCTGTACATCGATCATCAGATTATGACGCTGGCGAGATATCCCAATCAAGGCGGCATCGCCATTGGTGAGGTGATCGATCCCGGCTCTGTTCCGCGCATCGGCGACTATAGCGACCGCGGCGGCGTTTTTCTCTACACCGATGACCGCCATGCCCGCTGGCTGAAGAATGAGGACATCTGGCTGCAGGGTGCTTTCAAATACGGATTTGCCGACGACAAGATCAAGGTCCGATCCATCGACACCCTCACCCGACGCATCACTCTGACCAAGCCGCACATCTATGGAATCGGCAGCGGTGAAAATTTCAACCAATACGTTGCCATGAACCTGCTCGAAGAACTCGACAGTCCGGGCGAATGGTATCTCGACCGCGCCACCGGGCTGCTCTATCTCTACCCGCCAGGGGATCTGTCGCAGGCGCTCATCGAGGTCTCCATGCTCGAGGAGCCGTTGCTCAGCCTGATGAACGTATCCAATGTGATAATCAGCGGCCTGACCGTTGAAATCACTCGAGGCGTGGGCATCTATATGGAGGCTGGGGAGAACAATCTGATCGCCGGCTGCACGGTACGCAACACCGGCACCACCGGCATCCTCATCGGCCAGGGCGCACGCCAGACCTTTCCTCATGCCACGGCGGACGATTATGAGGGGATTCCAGTCTCCCGAGAGGTCGGCAGCTTTCAGGGGCACTACTACCACAATACCGTGTGGGATAGAAAGTGCGGCAAGAACAACGGGGTGCTCAGCTGCGACGTGTACAACAACGGCTCGGGCGGCATCGTCATCGGCGGCGGCAGTAAAAAAGAGCTGATCCCGGGCGGCAATTTCGTCCGCAACTGCCGGATTCACGATTTCCAGCTGCGCAACAAAGCCCAATGGGCGGGCATCAATGTGGACGGCTGCGGCAACCTGATCAGCCACAACGAAATCTATAACGCGGATCTCCAGGGCGTCTTTGTGCGCGGCAATGACCATGTGTTCGAGTACAATCACATCCATCACGTGGCTATGAACTCCAACGACGCCTCGGCCTGGTATCTGGGCAGAGATCCCAGCGACCGCGGCAACATCATCCGTTATAATTTCATCCACCACATCGGCAGACCCGACCGGCGCTGGATCATGGGCGTCTACTTTGATGACGCCTCCTGCGAAGCGTTGGTGGAGGGCAACGTGTTCTTCCAGGCCGCCACCTATGGCACGGTTTACAGCAACGGCGGCCAGGATCTCGTGGTCCGCAATAACCTTTTCATCGACAACAACTATGGCCCGGCGCTGTTGATGAAATCCATGTGGTGGGATTTCGCGCTCGATCAATGGGACTATTTTTTCGGCGAACGCGGCATCTATCGCATCCGCCTGACCCACTATCTTGACATCAAAAAGCCGCCCTACAGCACGCGCTACCCGAATCTGGTGAACTGGCTCGACTTGAAAGAGGATGGAGAAACCTACGAAGGCATGTATCCAGCGAGAAATCTGATGGAGAACAACGTGCTGGTCAATTATGAAGAGTCCTTCCGCCTGGTCGGCCTCCATGCACAGTTTGAGTTTAAAAACAACTTTTTGACTAAAAAAGATCCCGGATTTGTCGACGCCAAGAACATGAACTTTCAATTAAAAGACGGTTCCATCGTCTATCAGCGAATACCGGGATTTATTAAAATCCCGTTTGAACGAATCGGCCTGTACCCCGATGCGTATCGAAAAAGCCTTGAGAGCCGATAGCGTTTGCTTTTGCTTTTGCCGATGCCGCCTCTTCACTTAACCCATGGAGAACTGTATGAAACCAGCCAAACCTTTGCTTCCCCTTATCATTTTTGCAGCTCTGCTTTCCGGTTGTTCCTGGTTCACCAAGCCGGCTGAAAACATTCAGCTGATCACTCTGTTCAACGACCACATGGTTCTCCAGCGGGACATGGTCCTGCCGGTCTGGGGTAAAGCGAGTGCCGGAGGCATCGTCACGGTGGAGATCAAAAATCAACGCAAACAAACGCAGGTACAAGAGGACGGCTCATGGATGGTTCGCCTGGATCCCCTGTCCGCCGGAGGACCTTATCAATTGCGCGTGATCGGCTCAGACACCCTCCGCTTCAACAATGTGATGGTGGGCGAAGTCTGGATTTGTTCCGGCCAATCCAACATGGAGATGCCGCTTGCCGGCTGGGGGCAAGTGATCAACTATGAGCAGGAGATCCGCGACGCCCTATATCCGGACATCCGTCTGTTCCAGGTCAAGCATACAGTCAGTCGAACGCCGCTGGACACGGTCAGCTGTCCAGGGTGGAGCGCTTGCGGTCCGGAGACGATTCCGCTGTTCTCCGCCGTGGCCTATTTTTTCGGCCGCGAATTGTACAAGACGCTCGCTGTTCCGATCGGTCTGGTGCACACCTCCTGGGGCGGCACCGTAGCGGAGGCCTGGACCAGTGAGGCCTCGCTGAACACCATGCCGTATTTTCAGGAGCGAATCGCTCAGATGGACTCTATGCGCATTCAGTCGCTGGCTGAATACGAGTCCATCATGGCGAATCGTAAAAAGCAAATCGCAGCCGGCGACAGCGGCTTCCAAGACGGGCGGCCGGTCTGGAATGAGACGTCCTGCGATATATCTCACTGGAAAACGATGAACCTTCCCGGCAAATGGGAAAATGCAGGATACCCGAAACTGGACGGCATCATGTGGTTCAGCAAAGAGTTCACCCTGCCGCGCTCCATGGGGCCATCAACATGGACCCTGCATCTTGGTCCGATCAATGATAACGATCTCACCTGGGTCAACGGTGTGGCGGTTGGTGGGTTGCAGGACGCCAACGCGTTGAGAATCTACCCGATCCCGGCCGCGGCGATCAGACAAGGGGTCAACCGAATCGTTGTCCGCGTTGAGGATATCGGCGGCACCGGCGGCATTTGGGGCGAACCCAAACAGATGTACCTTGAGAGCAGCGAGGGCGAAAAAATAGCTCTGGCCGGCGCCTGGCGCCATAGAATTGGATTCGATAGCAACGCCCTTGGACCCGAGCCGCTTTCGCCCAACAATCCCAATCAGCCGACCGTGCTGTACAATGCCATGCTGCACCCATTGATGCCCTTTGCCATACGCGGCGCCATCTGGTATCAGGGCGAAAGCAACGCCTCGCGCGCTTTTCAATACCGCACGCTGTTTCCGCTGATGATTCAGGACTGGCGGAAAAACTGGGGTCAGGGCGATTTTCCCTTTCTCTTTGTTCAGCTGGCGAATTTTATGAAAAAACAGACCGAACCCACGGACGACAGCTGGGCGGAACTTCGCGAAGCGCAGCTGATGACCCTCTCCTTGCCCAATACCGGCATGGCGGTGGCCATAGACATCGGCGACGCCAAAGACATTCATCCCAAAAACAAACAAGAAGTGGGCCGACGGCTCGCCCTGAATGCACTACGACTGGTTTACGATAAACCCGTCGAACACTCAGGACCTCTCTATCGCTCGATGACGGTGGAGGGGAAAACGATCAGGCTGCATTTTAATCATACCGCCGGGGGATTGAGGGCAAAGAACGGCCGTACTCTACAAGGCTTTGCCCTTGCCGGAGAGGATCGCAAGTTCGTCTGGGCGGACGCCAGAATAGATGGCGAGACCGTCGTGGTCTCCCATCCACGCATCCAACAGCCCAAGGCGGTCCGCTATGCCTGGGCTGCCAATCCGATCGGCAATTTGTTTAATCAGGCAGGCCTGCCGGCCTCCCCGTTTCGCACCGACGCCTGGCCGGGCATTACAGAACAACCCTAAGTCAAAAGTCGGGAAAGGCATCAGTGCGCAGATAGCAATAAACGGCACTGCAGTAGGCCAAACTGCCACTCCTGCACGGTTTCGGATTAGGGGCGGCAAAAGCTTGGGGGCTGAAGAGAAAAACGCAGCGTTGTTCACAGCAGCAGAGTGAAAAACACACGCCGCGGAAACACTCGTCGCATGACGTTCACATCGAACGCACGCCGCTAATGGTCCAACCGGTTCTGCTGATGACAGGGCAGACATTGATTCACGCCGTGGCAGAGTGAGCAGCTGTCTTTATCAGCCGTTTGGATCATGCCGTGGCCTTTGCGCCAATCAGGCCCATGGTCTGCAGGCCGGAGATTCTCAACTTTAGCGTGACAGTCGCAGCAAAAATCCGGCTTTTCCAGATCCTGATGGCATTGGCGACAGCTTTCCATAGACGGCAAATGACGGCCGCCGCTCTTTTCCTTGGTTTCGATGCCCTGATGGCAGCTGACGCAGGTGATTTTTTCCGACCTGTGGCGGCTGTGCGGAAACCGCGCGATATATCGGAGCGACCTCGCATAGCCGCCGGCGTGGTCGGGGTTGCTATGACACAGCGTGCAGGCCGTTTCACGATCGTGACATCCGCAACAGGTCTCCATTTCCGGCAGCAGGTTGTCGGATGGTTGCAGGCTGGAATCCGCCTGAGCGTGACAGACCGAACAGCCGGCCTCGACTTCGCTGTGCAAGCGATGAGAGAAAATCAACGTGTCCATCGGCGCTTGAGCTCGACTGGAGACGATGCAAACCAAAACGATCAATACGATCAGCTTTTTTTTCATGGTCTGTCCTGCGCCTGCCCTCATCCGCTGCGAGCCCGAGCGCCTCAGCACAACCGGTTTTTTCATGCCCCTTCCGGGTTATGGGTTATAAGCAACGATGAAAAAAACTATCGCTTCACGATAACCACTTTTGGGCAAATAAGCAATTTATAAATAAAAATCCGTTGCAGGTGGATGGAATCTCATCTAATTTATGCAGTTTATTCATCAATACGAAACGGAGAATTTTCTCCATCAGCCATGCCAGATCCAGCCCTTGCCGGGGATACGGAATCCAACTTGAGGAGTAACAATGGAAAAACTGCGTGTGATCGATCTGACCCAGCCGATTGAGCCCGGCATGCCGATCTGGCCCGGCGATCCCGCCGTAGAGTACATGCCGTGGTGCAGTCTGGAACAGCACGGCTTTAACCTGCAACGAATCAGCCTGGGCGAACACAGCGGCACGCATCTGGGCGCTCCCCGTCATTTCTCAGCCTCCGGCTGCAGCATCGAGGAGATCCCCCTCACCCGCCTCATGACCCTGGGCATAAAAATCGTCCTGCCGCAGGACGAATCCAGTGCTGGTATCGCAAGCATCAGCCGCTGGGAGAAACGCCATGGCCCTGTGCCGGCGGACAGCTGGGTCCTGTTCGAGACCGGCTGGAGCCGCCATTGGCAAGATCCGAACGCCTACCACACAGCTTTTCCCGGCGTCGCAGAGGAGGCGGTGCGCTTTTTATGCCGCGAGCGCTCCATCGCCGGCATCGGCATCGATTCGCCGGATGTGGACGGCGGCGCATCATCGGATTTCGCAGCCAATCGCATACTGGCTGAGCATGGCGGATTGCATCTGGAAAATCTCTGCCGGCTGGAACAGCTGCCGCCTGCCGGCTTTCAACTCTTCATCGGCGCTTTGCCGCTGGTCGGCGCCACCGGCTCACCCTGCCGGGTGTTGGCCCTGATGCCATCGCTATGAAGCGTGCTTTTAACCAAATCAAGAGGAACTCATGAAGATACGCATAGAGAACGCAACCCTGGTCATGGCCGACGGCTGCCGTAAAAGCGATCTGGAAATCACGGATGAGCGCATCAGCTCTATCGGCCGGTCCTCGGGAGGAAACGCTCCAGACCGCATCATCGACGCCGCAGGTCGCTATCTGCTGGCCGGATTCATCGATGTTCATAGCAACGGCATCGCGGGATTTGATTTCACTAACGGCTGGTTTCGCGATTCGAATTTTTCACAGAGCGAAAAGGATTACTGCAAAGGGTTGGAAACGGCGGCCCAGGCCTATGCGGACTGCGGCGTCACCAGGGTTCTGCTGACCAGCCTGGCCGCTCCGTTGGAGAAGCTGCGCACCGGGCTGCGCTGGTACGCTTCCTGGCGCAGCTCGGACCAAGCGAGCTATGTCGCAAAAAATATACTCGCAGGGGTCTATGTCGAGGGAACGTTCATCAAAGAAGAGGCCTTTCGCGGCGCGCACAATTCAGCTTACTTTAACCAGCCCTCCATCGAGCTTTTTCAGGACCTGCAAGAGTGCGCTCGCGGGCAAATCCGTGTAGTCAACGTAGCGCCGGAATGGGGACAAGCCGCCCTCACTCTGATTGCCCATCTCAGCCGCAACCAGGTGATCGCTGCCGCCGGTCACACCGGCAGCGACGGCGATGCCTTCAGAGCCGCCGTCGACCAAGGGGTGCGGTTAGCTGTACATCTTTTCAACGGCCCTACCGTAGGCTCGTTCAAGCCGTTTTTTCACGGCGGCGCCCTGGAAGCCATTCTGCGTTCGCCAGAGGTGACCGCAGAGCTGATTGTGGATGGCTATCATGTGGACCCATCCTATGTGCTCGATGCGCTGGTGCGCAAGGGACAGGATCGCATCGTCGCCATCACCGACAGCATGTTCGCGACACGAATGAAGGATCTGACCGAGTTCTCGATCCTGGGCGTGGACGGAAAGGTGAGTGAAGACGGCCGCTATCTGGAGGTCAAAGGCCGTAAAAACACCCTTTGCGGCAGTGTTTTGACCATGGATCAGGCATTCAGCAACCTGCTTACATGGTTCACCCGGGATCGAGAGGGCATTTGGTACCAAAACCATGCCGCCCTGTCGCTGGAGGCGGCTTTGACCAAAGCCTCAGCTCTGTGTTCCCGCAACCCTGCATCCCTGCTGGGCTTGGCGCAGACCGGTGCGATCGTTGAGGGCAACCTGGCGGATCTGGTCATCGCCGAGATCATCGGCCCGAAACCGGAGTATCAGCTGAAGGTGAAAAAGGTGTTCCTCCGAGGCCGGGAGATCGTCTGAATGGTGTCAAAGCCGGCGTCAATTGCATTTGACCAGCTTATCGATCAGTGATTCGTTCCGGTCGGTGAGAAAGCGGACAAAATAAACGCCCGCGCTCACCGGCCGGCCGTTCTCATCACAACCATTCCAGAGGAATCGGTGCGTGCCGGCCCGCAACGACGTGGGTGGAACCAATTTGCGCAGACGCCGGCCCAAAAGATCGAGCACCTCCGCTTCAACGACGGCCGGCCGAGCGAGCTCCAACTGCAGCGTTACGTCGGGGTTGAACGGATTTGGGTAGCCGGCCAGAAGTCGATTTTCGTTTGGCACGAAAGGGCCGCCATCTCCAGCGAAAACGCATATGGCGCCGTGCAATTTGCTGCTGCCGTCCAGATCCAGCTGCTGCAGCTGATACCAGTAGCTGCGGCCCTGTATGATCCGGTCGTCCTCATAGCGATAGCGTTTGCGCTCACTGGTGGTGCCGTCGCCGGCGATCAGACCGCTGATGCAGCGGCCAGGCTCTGTTTCACTATCGCTGCGCAGCACCTTGTAGCCGTAATTGTTCACCTGACTCTGGACGCTCCACTCCAGAATGACTTTGCCCTCCTGCCAGGCTGCGGTGAACAGCTCCAGTTCCACCGGCAAAGAGGAGTCAAAGACGCTGTTGGGCTGGCCGGGGGTGCCGTTGATCGAGCCGCCCTGGCTGTCTAAACCGTTGCGCACCACTGTGGTGTTGCTCGCCCAACTGGAGGCATAGGCGCCGTCCAAATTGGGGTGTCTGCGTTCCATGCTGGTTTTCGCTGACGAAGAGCCTGCGAACCAGCCGCCGCTGCAATCCACTGCATCGCGGACTGTGCCGCTTGGATCAGCCAGCTGAAAATTTTCACCGGTATTGGCCATGGCGCCGGAATAAATCTGATTGGCCGCGCAATCGGAGATGGTGGTTTCGTCGGTGCGCTCCAAGAGGAAAAAACCATGAGAAGGGATGACGCCGGCCAGGGTGATGGACGGCGAACCGTCCAACGCCCGCAAAGTCCATCCATTGACGTCTACGGCATTGTCCGAAGCGTTGTACAGCTCCAGCCATTCGTCCTCTGCCGCAGCGGCGGTGCCCATCCAGCCGATCTCGTTGATGACCACCCTCTGCCCCGAACTTGCGCCGACCCCTATCAACAGAACGGCGGATACAGCTGCAACCAATTTCATACGCTGTTCCTTTCTGTTATTCCGTTTGTCCTAATCTTGCTAATTCTGTTGATTAACGCAAGGGACAAAATCGCCACAGAGCGGCGCCTGAACAAAAAGAACAGCAGAAACAGGATTTAAGATCAGGGGGCAAGCAGGCGCAGGACCGCCTGCATAAACTGATCTCGCCGAAAGGCGGGATAAATCGTCTCAAAGGGAAAACCGCAGACAAGGACGCCGCACTGATCTTTGTATGCAACGGCGGCGCTGAACTGGTTCTCCTCATAGCGCAACACAGTGCGGCTGCCTCCATAGGCGGAGAGGGCGTCCGGCGCCTCCGCTCCGTAGAGGGAATCGCTTCCGGTTTGGGCGAACTGCCAAAAGGTGTGCAGCGGCAGAAAGAGGGAATCCACGCTCTCCACTCGGCCGCGGCTAGCAGCGTAGCCTGCATCCCAACGGCAGCGCAGCACATTATGACAAAAATCCAGATCCGCATGACCGGCTGGTTTTCCCCGGCACAGGTCGGAACCGATGTACGCGCCGGAAACGAATAGATTGCCGCCGTTGGCCAGATAGCGGGCGATCGGCTGTTGCAGATCTGCGGGAAAGGCGGCGTACCGTTTTCCGCGCAGCGAATCCATAATAGCCTTGGGCCAGCCTGTTTCTTTCTCTTCTCCCAGAATCAGATCCACCATCGCGTACTGGTTCAAATCGACATGGCCTGCCATGACCGCCTCGTCGCTGACTGAGACAAAGGCGCGTCCTGCCGCAACCAGCGAGCGACCGTGCAAATAAGCAAAATCAAAGGTGTTGCCGCAGATCAGATGAGTTTCTTCATCCGCACGGCTGGCGCCATGACCCGGTGCATCATTGCTGAGAAAAGGCGAGGCTGGATCAAAATCGATCTGCGCGCCGGTGTAGTTCAGCGCATAGCCCTCTGCCACACCTTGATCCAGCAGCGGAATAAATCCGCTAAAGCTCTCGCCCGCGGTGCGGGCCGGGCCTGCCAGGCGGTCGAATCCATTCACTATCAACAGAGGCTTGCGGCCGTCCTCCTGCCAGCACACGGATAAAATCTCCGATGGAAAGCTTTCACCGCCGTCGTTCACAGCCGTAACCTTGTAACTGTAGATTACGCCGGGCTGCAGGCTGTTCAGCACCGCTTCCGTCGAAGCATACAGCTTTCCATGGTTGAATCCGCCGTCGTTCTGCCGGGTGTAGACGATATAGCGGTCCGGCGCCGCCGTGGGTTCCAGCGGATCCAGCTGCGGCTGCCAGCGAAGAGTGACTTGACGATGTCCGCTGAAACAAGTTTGCAAATGCGTTACGGCCAATGGCTGGATTTGATAAGGCCGTTGGTGCTGCATGGCGAGAAATTTCACCATGCCCTTGTACAGCGCCCGCGCTGCATCAAAACGAAAACGCGGATCCAGCGCAAATGTCATGTCTAAAAAATTCTGATGCGACAGCAACTCGATCAATGCGGATGGCATGTTGGGCCGCACCACTTCGGCGTACTGGGCTTCCATCAACGCACGACGGTTCCAGTGAGGGTCATAAAGCGCACCCAGATCGCTCTGCAACTGGGTTTGCAGAATGTCGGCCAGATCACGGTTGGCCATGCGCGAGACTCCGTGAGGAAAGACCAAACTGGAATCCGAGCCTTCGACGCTGTAAATGGCCAGAGTGCCGATGGTGGTGTCGCTGCGATTGATTCCCGCATCGGTATGCAGCGCCAGCGACAGATCGACCGGAATACCTAGACCCGGCGCCTGCCGGTTTTTCTTTGGTCCAAAGGGAGCGCCATAGAGATAGTTGGCGTACTCGCTGCGGCTGACGTAATCGTCCCGATAGTCGTCCTTGCCGCCAAACAGATCATGCACCAGGGTGTCGGGAAAGCCAAGATAGTGCAGATAATATTTGCTGCCCTCACAGAACCGTGGACGGCGGCTCTCCATACCTTCGCGCTGATACCGGCTGAAGCCGCCGCCGAAGCGAACCGCATCTGCGCTGACCAGAAGGCCGGGATGATCGCTCTGATTAGTCATGCTCACTGAGCCGTTTTCAACGTGACGGCCTTTAAAAAATTTGAACCGCCCGAGATAGATCCAGGTATGTCCGCCGATCTGCTGATTAAGCAGAAATTCACTGCAGCCGCCGGCATGATGCACCTGGTAGTGAGCGTCCGGCACATGCTGTGGTGAAGCGGCATAGGCGACATACACCGCATACTCGCCGGTGGCTGGAATATTCGGAATCCATGTCGCTCGGCGCCGGCCGACGGCGTCGGCAGGAGTGCTTCTGCTGCTTCCCTGCTGAAACGGATTGACTGAAGCCAGGAGCAGCGGTTCTACCGGTGCAAACCCCTTTTCCTCAGCCGTACTCCAAAGCGCATTCGGCTCTGCCTGTTCCTGATAGCCGGTTGGATCATCATTGTCCACGATGACCTCCATCGTCTGCACATCCCGTTCGCGAGGCATGAACACCGTGGCGCCGGCGTTTTCCAGCATGGGAAGCAGATAAGGCACGATAAAAGAGTAGGAGAGCAGATCCTCCACGGTCTGAAACAGCCGAGGCCGCTGCCACTGCCAGCGGTGCTGGTTGCTGTCGTAATACCAGCCGTGGCTGGGGCGCACATCGATGGTGCGGCCGAGCAGGCCGAGATGCGGCCGGAACAGCGGCCGTTGCGGTCGTACCAACGCAACAGGCGCAGCAGACAATGGCTTTGCCAGACGGGTGCGGTCCAGGTCCTGGAAACCCGAACGATATAGATTGGGGACCAGCTGCTCCAGCGGTTGGCGTATGGAGTAGATAGTGATCCGGTAGTCTCTGTACCTGCGGCCCAAGCGATTGCGCAGTCCTGCGTACACCGCAGCCACATGATCCGGGCGATACGCCGGATACGAGAACGGTTTGTTGAAATAGATGGCCATCGTTTTGCCGGCCGCGTCGATGGTCAGGCTGTCCAAACGCACGGAGGAAGCCAGGGGGACGGGTTGTTTCGTCGCCACGCAGTGATCCAGCCAGCGGATGATTTTCTTGTGCGCCGAGGCTGTACGCTTGTCCATTGTCGAATAGTCGTAGCGCGGTTTTCGTTCAGCGGCCCGGTGGGCACAGGTACAGAGTGACAGCAGCAGCAAGCTGCTGATCAGACGTGCGACTTTAGTCATATCATCCTTCCCCAGCAGTTTGCTGCTGCCTATTGCGATTCGCGGAACCAGGTCTTCATCTCGGCGCCAGTGCCCGGTCGATGGCTTCCAACTCCTGGCGGCTGAATCCAAGATTCTGCAGAGCAGCGAGGTTTTCCTCCAATTGCTGAACAGTGTTGACGCCGACCAGCGCTGAGGTGATCTCCGGCATTCGCAGCACCCAAGCTAACGCCATCTGCGCCAGCGTCTGTCCGCGCTTCTGGGCCAACTCGTTGAGGCTGCGCACGCGCATCAGTTTTTCCTCCGTGATATGCGCCGGTCGCAGCGCGCCGTGCGGCTTGGCCGCCCTGGATTCAGAGGGAATGCCGGAGAGATATTTGGTCGACAGCAGGCCCTGGGCCAATGGCGAGAAAACGATGCAGCCGATCTTTTCGCGCTGCAGCACCGCGATCAGGCTGTTCTCGATGGCGCGCTCGAACAGAGAATATTTGGGCTGATGGATCAGGCACGGCGTTCCCAAACCGCGCAGAATTACAGCGGCTTTTTCCGTCTGCACTGCGTCATAGTTGGAGATGCCGACGTACAGCGCCTTGCCCAGGCGCACCGCTTGATCCAGAGCGGACATGGTCTCCTCCAGCGGCGTGTCCGGGTCAAAGCGGTGAGAGTAAAAGATATCGACATACTCCAGCCCCATGCGTTTCAGACTCTGATCCAGGCTGGCAAGAAGGTATTTCCGTGAGCCCCATTCGCCATAGGGTCCAGGCCACATGTTGTAGCCCGCTTTGGTGGAAATAATCAGTTCATCGCGATAGGGGCGCAGATCCAGGCGCAGCAGTTTGCCGAAATTTTCCTCGGCAGAGCCATAGGGCGGACCATAGTTGTTGGCCAGATCAAAATGGGTGACGCCGCGATCAAAGGCGCGGCGCACAATGGCGCGGCCGTTTTCAAAAGCATCCACGCCGCCGAAATTGTGCCACAGTCCCAGCGACAGCGGCGGCAGGAGGATGCCGCTGGCGCCGCAACGCCGATAAGTGAACTGCTGATAGCGGTCCTCTTGAGCAGAATAGGTCATGGGCGCACTCCTTGCAGGTTGTGCGTTCAACGGACTTAAGGTTTGGAGAGATATTTGGTATCGATTCGGATCTCCATTCCCTTTTCCGTTTCACGTAATTCGTAATCCACGATAAAGAACCGGTTATCGCGATAGTGTGTTTCCTTGCGTTGAATGAGAAACTCGAGCAAAGAATGGATCTGTTCGCGTTGATCGGGTTCGATCATGCTCTCGATATCCCGTTGCTCCTGTTCACGCACCTGCGGCTGTTCCAGGGAAAGATTCCAGGCCAGGATGGCGTACGAGATCGCTTTTTCCCTGGCGCTGAAATCCGCACAGTGCTCCAGCAGCGGGGAGGCATAGTCGATGATCAGGGAGGCCAGATCAGAGGTGATTACCGCACCGGCTTTGGCAAAGGGACCGGGCGCGTGGGGATCTTTGCTAAGGGTCATGATCATACGTTCCTTTTACCAAGGGTCAGCAGGCGACGCAGGGCGAGCTCTTGCTCCAGCTCCGCCTGGTTTTGTTTGATGGACGCGGCGGCTTCTGTGTCAGGGCCGGCGTCTCGATACGTTGGCAGGGGACGGAGGCGTCTGTCCTTTTTCAACTCGTGGATCTTTTTCTCCAGTCCGGCGAGGGAGAGTCCCGCCAGGCGGGGATTCAGACTCACCTCGATCAAGAAATCAGAGTACTCTTTTTCCGGCGCGGTGATCAACAGCGTCTGGATGGCGCGAGTGACGCCGACATATGTCACTCGGCGCTCCTCTTCCCACTCTGGGTCGGAACGCGGACGATAATCATGGGCCAGATGAAAAAGGACAACATGAGGGAACTCTTTGCCCTTGCTGGCGTGAATGGTGGCCAATGTCACCTGCTCCGCGTCCTCGGCCGCATTACGGTCGTCGGCCGGATCACCCGGCCCGGCCAGACCCAGCTGCTGGTAAAACTCGAACAGGTCAGCGCAGGCGGCGGATACTTCGATCAGAACGTCGAGCACCACTTCCTGGCCCGCCTCATCCGCTGCGCCGTAGACTGACGGCAGTCCGGCATAAAAGGTGCGCAGATCAAACGCAGTCACGACCTGCTGCAGCAGGTCCGGCGCCTTGACCGCGTGGGGGTCGATCCGGCGGAACGGATCGACCTGTCGCAACCACTCCTCCAGCACCAGACGTTCTCGTTCACTGACTGCAGGATCCCAGACAGCTCGCTCCAGCGTTTCCCAGGAGGTGATCGTGCGGATCAAAGAGTTGGTTAAAAACTTATTCGGACGCTTGAGAACCCGGCTCCACTCCTTTTCTCCGGCAGCCTGGGGAAAAAACAAAACCGTCAGATAGCTGTATATGTCCCTGCCCACCGCGGTTTGCATCAGGCCGCGGTGATCCACAAAGGTGTGCGGGATTTTGTAGCTGTCCAGTAAAATCGCCAGCAGATATTGATAGACATGATAGCGATAGAGCACAGCGAAATCAGACCAACCGTTTGCCCCTTGTTTCCGCCGCAGTAGAATCCACTCGACCGCTGTTTTGGCCTCAGCCCAAAGGCTGCGGTGCAAGACGACGGTGAACTCGCCGTCGGACGCGGTGGCAGTGGGTTGAATATTTTTGGTCACCCTGCGGCGGTTATGGGCGATCAACCATTTGGAATGCTCGATCACCTGCCGCGTGGAGCGATAATTGGTCTCCAGGGTGTAGGTGGCGGCGCCGCGATAATGCTCTACGAAATTTAAAATATTCTGCACATCCGCGCCGCGCCAGCCGTAGATCATCTGATCGTCATCGCCGACGACGAACAAGTTGTTGTGCGGCATACTGAGCAGCTGCATCAACAACAGCTGACTGCGATTGAGATCCTGAAATTCATCCACCAGGACAAAATGGAACCGGTGCTGAATCGTGCGCCGCAGCCTGGCGTCATCCAGCAGCAGGCGCAACGGCCAATAGATCATATCATCAAAATTCACAAACCCCTGTGCGGATTGCAGCTGCAAATAATGGGCAAAAATATCCTTGAACGGAAACTGCTCGCCGTTGATTTCGGTGCGCATCTCCTCCCACTCCGGCAAATCGGTCTTGGCGCCGGTCAGGCTGGTGAGCAGGCCGGCGGCAGGATCCTGATTGCGCAGCATTGGCAGGCGCAGCACTTTTTCAGCAGCCGTCTGCAGCAGCTGCCGGCATCTTTTATCGCCTTCGTCCTTCTGATACCGCCAGCCGGTGTGACGCCGAAGGATCTCATAGCCCAGCGCGTGGAACGTACGAACCGTCACCCCTTCTTCGTCCAGGTTTCTGGCAATGGCCACGCCACGCTGCGCCAGCCGCTCCACCATCTCCTGGGCCGCTTTTTTGTTGAACGCCAGTGCGAGGATCCGATGGTCGGCCACGCCTTCATTGACCAGATGGATGATGCGGTTGATCAGTGTCTTGGTCTTGCCGGATCCAGCCGGCGCCAGCACGCGAACAGGGCCGTAGAGCTGGTGTATGGCGTTAACCTGCGCTTCATCCAGATCTTCATCCATGGCCAGAGCGGCGCTCTTTTTTTGCAACGGCGTATGCTGCCACTGAAAGGCATGATCCAGCATGGGGCCAAAGTGTTCGAGCAGAATTTGCGCAGACAGCTGCTGCCGTGGATCATGAAGCCCATCGCTGTGCAGACGCGCGGTGTAAAAGGAGCGCGGCCAACGGGAAAGAAAAGAAAAAGGTTTGGCCGCCTGCAGCAGGGGGAAAATGATCTGATATTGCAGAATCGTCAGCACGTTTAGAAACGCTGGTAGGGCGAGGTCCTGGTAGATAAGGACCTGGTCATAATTTTCATGGTTAAATGAATAATCCGGGGTGAGTTGGGAGCAGGCGAGCCAGCAGACGCGAACACCCGGCGCATTGGCACTGCGCCAGGCAGCGCGTGCCGCCTTATGATCCAGCTCAAAACTGATGTGGCTGCAAGAAGTCATGACAGGCCCAACCCCTCGATCATGGCCGTTCCTCCGGCAGTAGAAAAAAATGAATTCATTCAATGTAAAACAGTTTAGCCATAAAATCCAGTGAAACTGTGCAGGAAGGCCTGGGATGAATCCCGATCAGGCAGGCATGCGCCGCCGCTGGTGCATTGTATGCCCGGCCGGTGTATAAGAGAAGGCCCGGATGGATCTCCGGGCCTTCCCCGTGAGGAGACAGTCGGGATTCAAAAGAATCCGACTTTTGGGGGGGACAATGTAATAGGCACTTTATTGACTGAATATTTCTTTGCAATAAATATGCCAAAATGTCCTATATTTTCTTGCACAACATTTTACTAATATAAAAACATAAAAATCAATTCAATATAAAATAGCCCGAGCGGCAAAGGAAAAATGAATTAAAATCATTATTGGTTAAATAACCATATCTTTGCCCAAACTTTGGTTATTTAACCAATTTATAGGTTGCTCTACAGCCAACCGTTTTCCCGATACCAGCGGCTGGTCTGCCGCACCCCTTGCGCCAATGTGTATTGAGGCGCAAAGCCTAACTCCTGTTTAGCCGCTTGGTTGCTGCACATCCAGCCGGGTTGCACCATCTCACGCACCTTGTCCGCATTGAGCAGGGCCGGCTTGCCGGTCAACTGCGCCACGGCACATTCGGCCCAGGATGCCAAATGCAGCAGCCATAGCGGCGTCCTGATGGTGATGGTTTTTTTCTTCATCGCCGCAGCGATCTCCCTGCCGATGGTGTTCCAATCATAATAGCCGTCGCCGGAGAGAAAGAACACTTTGCCATTGCTCGCCGACTGTTCCGCCGCCAAAATAATGCCGTCCACCAGATCTGAAACATGCACCAGGCTGATCTGCTGATCGCCTTTGCCCAGCACCAGCACCAGCCCCCGGTTGACATTCTGGAAATAAACCAGAATGTCCCGGTCCCTGGGGCCGTAGACTGACGGCGGCCGAAGCACGACGACGGGCAACTCACGGCTCAGGCTCAACACCTCTTTTTCAGCCGCCAGTTTGCACTCTCCGTAGATAGAGATAGGGTGCGGCTCGTCTGTTTCGGTGCAAGGAACGCCGGCCAGGCTCGGCCCAGCGGCCGCCTGGCTGGAGACATAGACAAATTTTTTCAGTCCCAGTTGGGGACGGCACGCCTGCAGCAGCCGTCGAGTGATGGTTACATTGCCGTCCACATATCCCTGCCGGTTTCTTGCTTTGGTGGCACCGGCCAAATGAAAAATCCAATCCATGCCTGCAACCGCCTGCTCCAGCCCCTCGCCGCTGGACAGGCTGGCGTAGGAATACGCCACCGGCAGATTCTGCAACCAGCGCAAGTCGCTTTGACGACGGACCAGGCAAGTGACCTGATGGCCTTGATGCAGCAGTTTTTCCACCAGCGTGCTGCCGATGAACCCATTGCCGCCGGTTACCAATGCTTTCATACTGACGATCCTTTCCAAGCTGGCTTTTTTCAAGCAAGTTAATAAAACAACACCATGATTCAAAGAATAACATTCAGCTTGACTAAATACTAATAAATGACTAATTTTTGACCCAAGAAGAGTTTTAGGCCGACAGACCGGCTGCTCAAATTCCTGTCAATCATGGAGGCTATACTTTGGCGGATTTATTTAGCAAATGCTCGATGGGGGTTTCTGCACGCGCACGCGAAGCCATGGAGCAGGGATGGTACCCTTATTTCAAAGCATTTGGGTCGGGTGCTGACACCGAGGTGTACCTCAATGGGCACAAGCTGATCATGATCGGGTCAAACAACTATCTCGGCCTGACCCAGGACCCTCGGGTTAAAAAGGCGGCCATCGAGGCGATTGATCAATTCGGCTCCGGCTGTACCGGATCCCGATTTCTAAACGGCACCCTGACCCTGCACGAAGAGTTGGAGGAAAAACTGGCCTCCTTTATGAACGTGGAGGCGGTGCTGGTCTTTTCCACCGGCTTTATGACCAACCAGGGAGTGATCTCTGCCATCGTCGGCCGCAAGGACCTTGTGGTGGGCGACAGTGAGAACCATGCCAGCATCGTCGACGGCACACGTTTGGCCTTCGGCCGCGCGCTCAAGTACCGTCACAATAACATCCAGGATCTCGACCGGGTGCTGACGCGCAATAAATCCGACGAAAACGGCATTCTGATCATCAGCGACGGCGTTTTCAGCATGGGCGGCGATATCGTCGACCTGCCTGCGCTGGTCGCTGTGGCTAAAAAGCACGGCGCCCGCATCATGCTCGACGATGCTCATGCCATCGGTGTACTGGGCCGCAACGGACGCGGCACCGCCGAGCATTTCGGCCTGGAGAAAGAGGTCGATCTGACCATGGGCACCTTCAGCAAAAGCTTTGCCTCCATCGGCGGATTCATCGCCGGTTCTGAAGAGGTGGTCCATTACATCAAGCACGTGTCGCGCGCTTTTATTTTCTCCGCCAGTCCGCCGCCCGCTTCCGTGGCAACGGTCATCGCGGCTGTGGATATCCTCCAAGCAGAGCCGGAACGCAGAGAAAAGCTGTGGCGCAATTATCACAAGATGAAAAAAGGATTTGAACAGCTCGGATTCAACACCGGTAACAGCCAGACCCCCATCATTCCTATCATCATCGGCGAAGACGAAAAGACCTTCCTCTTATGGCGGCTGCTGTTTGAAAACGGCGTGTTCGCCAATCCGGTCATCAGCCCGGCGGCGCCGCCGGGCAAAGCCTTGATCCGCACCAGCTATATGGCCACGCACACGGAAGAGGAACTGGACAAGGTGTTGGGCATTTTTGAAAAATTGGGCCGGCAGCTGGGCATCATCTGACCGCCTCGCACCAGCCGGTAAGGGAACACAGCAAAAAAAAGGCCGCCTCATGGGCGGCCTGGTCATTTTCAGAACAGCGCGGATCAATCCAACCAGTATAGCATCCGGCCGCAGTTTTCACAGGTAAAAATCTCTTCATCCTCACGCCCCTTGATGCCCAGAGAGGTGGGCTGACGCAGAAAGCACCCCAAACAGATATCGTTCTTAACCGGCACGATCGCCCGTTTTAGTTTCGCCCGCAACCGCTCATAGCGGAACAACATCGGCTTGCTCAAGGTAGCGGCCAGTTCTTCCCTCGCCTTGCGCAGCTCGGTGTAGCCGCTGACGGAAAAGCCCAATTTCTCCACCTCGCTGGTCTCCTCGATCATCAAATCGATATCCTGCAAGGATACCAGCACTTCCAGATCTTTTTTTATCATCGCTTATTCTCCCGTGATAATCGGCAGGAACTCGGCGAAGGATTTGACTTTCGCCAGCATGTCGCGATTGTTCTTTTCATTCAACAGAGTGACCAGGGCGCCAAGAATGGGCAGATAGGTGTTGCCTTCATCGTTAGGCGGAGCGATGACCATGAAAAAAAGATGCACCGGTTTGCCGTCGATGGCGTCGAAATTGATGCCCGCGTCGGATTTGCCGAACGCGATCAGCACATGGGAGGCCGCAGTGGTGCGTCCGTGCGGTATCGCCACCCCTTTGCCGATTCCGGTGCTGCCAAGCTTTTCGCGCTGATGCAGCATTTCGAGCACGATTTCCCGATTGCGTATGTACTTTTCCTTGACAAACAGATCCAGCAGCTCGCTGATGGCCTGTTCCTTGTTCTTGGCCTTCAGCTGAGGGATGAATAGATGTTCGGAAAAATATCGGCTCAACTCACTTTGGTTCATATTCGGTTACCTCCAGGAATTCATCGTTGGGTGCCAACCGGGGCGGATTTCAAATCGGATCCGGCAAAAAAGAAGCGGGCTCGGCCGTAGCCTGTTCCTGTTCAATGATCTGGCGAATGGCCGGCATCACATAGAGAGAATCCAGATTAAAGGAACCGAGCTCCCGTGCCAGCACATGGATTTTGCGGTAGACAGGATCGTTCTTCTGCATAACGATCAGATGATCCCGGCGGCAACGGCAATGGCCTCCATGGAAATCACCCTTTTCATAGCGCACCTGTAGATCCAGCGCTTTGGCCAGCGTCTCCAAGGCCTGCAGAATCTCGGCCTCTTTCATATCTACAAATACTTTTGCTTTTCGCTGTGTTTGAGCTTTTCGACTACCCATTTGACATCCTGTGTTTGGTTGCGATGGCAGATCAGCAACGCATCTTTGGTATCCACCACCACCAGATCTTGAATCCCCACCAGGGCGACCAGACGGCGTCCGGACTCCACGTACGAATTATGCACGTCTTTAAGAACCGGTTCGCCGACGACCACATTGCCGTCGCCGTCCTTGGCGGCCAGCTTGTACACCTCATCCCAGCTGCCCACATCGCTCCAGCCGAAATCGCCCTCCACCACCACGACGTTGCTCGCCTTTTCCATCACCCCGTAATCGATGGACTCGCTGCGAATCTGGCGATAGACGCGGTTCAGCACCCGGCGATAGCCGGCGCGGCCCAACACAGCCTCGATCTCCATCAGACCGGCATAGAGATCGGGCATCAGCTCTTCGAGGTACTCCAGAATCGTGCGGCAGCGCCAGACAAAGATGCCGCTGTTCCAGAGAAATTCACCGCTGCTGAAAAACTGCACCGCCACCTCCGGGGTGGGCTTTTCCGCAAACGCGCGCACCCGCCAGGCTTGACGGTGATCAAAGGCGAACGCCTCGCCGCGCTGAAGATAGCCGTACCCGGTGGCCGGATAGGTCGGCTCGATGCCGATGGCGGCCAGCGCTTTCGGTTGTTGGCGAATCAACGCGACGGCGCTGTTCAGTGCCTGCAGGAAACGATCGGTCTCACTGATGTGATGATCAGCCGGCAACACGATCATCACCGCCTCGGGGGAACGGCGCACCAGATGCAATGCCGCCAGTCCGATACACGGGGCCGTGTTTTTTCCAAACGGTTCGCGGATAAGCCGGTCCGACCGCAACCATCGCAATTGCCGCACCACTCGGGTCGCCTGGTCTTGCGTGGATACCACATAGATTTGATCCTGCGGCAACATCTCCTGCAACCGCTTGCAGGTTGCCTGGATCAACGTCCGTTTATCCAAAAGGGATAAAAATTGTTTGGGCAGCGCTTTCCGGCTTTTAGGCCAGAAACGGCTGCCGACGCCACCCGCCATGACCACAGCAAAGGTATGGGATAGGTCGGTCATTCGATCAGCTTAGATGGGGCTCTAGTTTTTTGAGTAAACTGGGCTTTGCGGCAGCGCCGACGATCTGTTCAACCACTTGACCGTTTTTAAACAACAGCAGAGTCGGAATGCTGCGAATGCCAAATTTCCCGGCGATCCCGCGGTTTTTATCGACATCCACTTTGCAGACTTTAAGCATGCCGGTCTTTTCGACAGCGATCTCTTCGACAACAGGGGCGATCATCTTGCAAGGTCCGCACCAAACCGCCCAGAAATCCACCAACACCGGCAAAGTCGATTTTATCACTTCATTATCAAAGGTCGCATCTGTGACCTCGACAGCAACACCCATTTCCCACTCCTTGATCCATTTTTCTTCTATCAGGTCGGATTCCCCGCCGGATTTTGCTCCGAACGCCATAGGAACCAGGCAACTTAACACATTAGTAAAATAAAGGTAACACTTTTTGCCCATGGATGCAATAAAAAACTTGCCTGCTATTCCCAAAACCAGACATAACGATCATTCAAAAATTCAGGCGTTCGCGTCGCCCATCGTCGGCCGCGGCGGATCACCTGGCACTGGCCTTCCACCAACCACTCACTGGCATCCTCAATAGTGCGCACATAAAGATAACGGCAGGCGGGATAGCGCGCACGCAACAGGCGCTCCGCAGCGGCGAACACCGCGCGCTTTTCCATATCCGGCGCATGCCAGCACATCTGCAGACGCGCCGCCGCCGCCCGGTCGTTGACCAGTTTTGGCCCGGTCTGCAGAATCATCAACGCTTTGGCGCACCCCTCCTGCATCACCACCGCGCTTTCACCGAGTCCATGCTGGTGAAGCCGTTGCACATAGGGCAGTAAATCGAATGGCCGCGCCAGCGACCGCTGCAGCGCTGACCATTCATCCGAGAACAGCGCCTCCTGAGACCGTGAAAAAATCAACAGATCATCGACGTCCGACGAACCGGGCCTCACCGCTTTGCAGCCGTCCAAGGTGCCCACGCTGAACGGCAAGGCTAAACGCTGATAAAAGCCGGTGATCCCGACATGGTCCTCTGCATCCAAGCCGATGATGGCGCATCCTGATTCATTCAAACCCTGCACTGCGACGCGGTACAACCGGCTGCCGATGCCGTGACGCTGATGCCGCGGTGAAACCGCCAGGGGACCGATCCATCCGATTCGGCCCCAGTTGTGGCCGAACACTGCGCCGGCCAGTTCGCGTCCCTGTTCCGCCACCCAAGCGCCGGCGGGTGCATCGTCCATACAGAGTTGAAGAAAGGCGCTGCGCGGCAGAGAAAACCGCGGTTGCAGGGGAAGGAAGGCGCGCAAAAGCAGACCGGCGACAGCGCCGAGGTCCGCTGCAGTCATAGGACGCAAGGTGATCACCACACTCCTCGAAACGCGATGGATAAAGGACGGCCGTACGCAGAATAAATTAATCATTTCCGCACCGGCATGCAAGCGCATTTCACGCAGCCCAATAACTAGTTGACTCCCAGAATATTATTTGCTACTTTATAGAACATCCTTCGTCATTCGCCGACTTGGACTTTTTCCGCCGAGTCGCTGACTTTTGTGTACCCATTCAAAGGAAGGGAGCGGACATGCTGACTTTCTCTAAACGTACCGACCCGTTCACCGGAGAAGAGTATATCGAAGTGCCCTTTAAGGGGCAATTTCTGACCGAGCACCCGATGTACAACAAAGGCACGGCCTTTCCCGATGAAGAGCGGTACAGTCTGGATCTCTGCGGTCTTTTGCCCGACGGCGTCTCCACGCTGTCGCTGCAAAAACAGCGAACCTACGAAAGCTTTGCCACCAAATCCAGCGATCTGGAAAAATATATCTATATGCTCTCCCTGCAGGATCGCAACGAAACGCTGTACTACGCACTGCTGCAGGATCACCTGGAGGAGATGCTTCCCATCGTCTATACGCCCACGGTCGGCAAGGCGTGCCAGCAGTTCAGCCATCTCTACCGCCGCCGGCGAGGGCTCTACATCACCAGCCGGAACGTCGCGCACATTGACTCGATCCTCAACAACGCGCCCTTCGCCAACGTCAGCCTGATTGTGGTCACGGACGGAGAGCGCATCCTCGGCCTGGGCGATCTAGGCTCCAACGGCATGGGCATCCCCATCGGCAAGATCAGCCTCTACGTGGCCGCCGCAGGACTGCACCCGGCTTTTTGCCTGCCCATTCAAATCGACGTCGGCACCAACAACGAAGAGCTGTTGAAAGATCCGCTCTATATCGGCCTGCGGCAGAAAAGACTCAGCGGCCAGGCCTACGATGACATCATCGAACGCTTTGTCTGCGGCGTGCGCCGCCGGTTTCCCAACGCTCTACTGCAGTGGGAAGATTTCGGCAAAGGCAATGCCTTTCGCCTGCTGGAGACTTATAAGGAGCGGATCTGCTCGTTCAACGACGACATTCAGGGAACCGGCTCTGTGGCCATGGCGGTGTTGTTGTCTGCTATGAAGATTAAAAAACAGAAATTGAGCGAACAGCGCTTCATGATGTTCGGCCAAGGCCAAGCCGGCGTCGGCATCGCCAGGCAGATCATCACCGGACTGGTCAAGGAGGGGCTTAGCTATCGCGAGGCCTGCGGCCGGGTTTACGGCGTGGACAAAGACGGCCTGCTGCTGCAAGGCATGTCGGTGAGCGAGGAGCAAAAGCCGCTGCTCAAGAGCCAGGAGGAGCTCGCCGGCTGGAAAGTTGCCCGCACAGATCGAATCACTCTGCTGGAGGCGATCCGCAACAGCAAAGCCACGGTGCTCTTTGGCGTTACTGGACAGGCCGGCGCCTTCGACGACGAGGTGATCTCCGCCATGGCGGCCAACACCCCGCTGCCGCTGATCATGCCGCTCTCCAATCCCACGGCCAAAGCCGAATGCACGCCGGAGACCATCGCCCGGGTGACCAACGGCAATTATCTGAGCGCCACCGGCAGCCCGTTTAAACCGGTGATGGTCAACGGCCGGGAACGCGCGGTGTCGCAATGCAATAACTTATACATTTTTCCAGGCGTCGGACTGGGCGCGCTCATCTCCGGTTCGCCGCGAGTGACCGATCGTATGTTTATGGCTGCGTCCGAAGCTCTGAGCAATCTCGTGACCGCTGAAGAACTCAACAGCGGCAAACTGTTGCCGCACATCAGCAAAATCCGCTACGTCTCCAGCCAGGTGGCGTTGGCCGTGGCCAGAGAAGCGCGTGAAAGCGGTCTGGGCGCACGCGGGGACGACGAAAAGCTGCTGCAGATGATCCTCAACGCCATGTGGGAGCCCAAGTATCTGCCGCTGCGCTACCAAAAACCGGATTATTATTTTTGATGGAGCGTTGGGCCTGCTGGTGCGGAAAAACCGCCGATAGTGACGCGGATCTGACAAACAACTCTCTCGAGCATGCATAGATGAAAGACTGGCAGGAAAAAATTGCTGATCTGCAACGTGCCGGCCTGACGTTGCGAGTAGAAAAGGCCGGCCGTGAGATCTTTTCTTCATCAGAGCCCATGCTCAGGCCTCTGCTGCTCTGCTTACAGCAAAGGCGGAGCGACATGGCCGGCGCCGCGGTGATCGATAAAATTGTCGGCCGCGCTGCGGCCTATTTGTGCGTAAAAGGAAAAGTGGCTGAGGTGATCACGCCTCTGGCCAGCCATGGCGCGCAGGAGGTTTTACAGCAGGCCGGCATCCCCTTGCACGCCCTGCGGGTGGTGGCGCAGATCATGAACCGGGATAATACCGGCCCCTGTCCCATGGAACAGTTGGCCGGCGAAGCGCTCTCGGCCGACGGATTCTACCAGGCCTTGTGCACTCGTATCGCAGTAAAAACGGCTTCAGACTAAAAGGCCGGTCCCCTTCTGTCCGCCTGGGGCCGTCCCGGTCGTTTCATTCCCCCCCTATTTCCTATCCGTTCAAAGCGATCTTTCCAAAATCCTTCGTCCCGTACAGGCGTTTAACGACGCCCCGTCGCACCTCCGCCCCATGTCCCCGCCCTATCGCTAAAAAGCGCCGTGCAGCCATTGCACTACATAAAAGCAGGTGGCAGCCACCAACGCGGAAAAGGGAATGGTCACCACCCAGGAGATTACGATGCGGCCGAAAATGCTCCATTTAACCTTGGTGGCGTTGGTCGTGGATCCGACGCCGGCGATGGCGCCGGCGATCGTGTGCGTTGTAGAAACCGGAATGCCCAGGTGGGTGGCGATAAAGATGGTCGCGGCGCCGGCGGTCTCTGCGCAAAAACCATGCACTGGTTTCAGCTTGGTCAGCCGCATGCCCATGGTCTTGACGATGCGCCAGCCGCCCATGGCCGTACCGATCGCCATGGCGGTTTGACAGGAGAGGATGATCCACATGGTTTTCATGTTCAACAGGGAGAGCTGAGTGTTGAGATCAAACATGCCGGCGGCCACCAGCAGGGCCACGATGATGCCCATGGTCTTTTGGGCATCGTTGCCCCCATGTCCCAGGGAATAGAGCGCGGCAGAGAACAGCTGCCCTTTGCGGAAAAAGCTATCCACCTCGCTGGGCCGATACTTGCGGAACAACCAATAGACCAACAGCATGAAGGAAAAGCCCGAAGCCATGCCGATCAGCGGCGCCAGAGGAATGAACTGCAGGATGGCGACCATCTTATCCCAGCGGATGCTGCTCACCCCCTGGTAGGCGATGCCGGCGCCGGCGAAACCGCCGATCAGGGCATGGGAGGAGCTGGTGGGCAATCCCCACCACCAGGTCAGCAGATCCCAGGCGATGGCGCCCAGCAGTCCGGCCAACACCACATAGATATACGCAGGATCCCCCACTTGGATGCGCACGATCTTGGAGACCGTATCCGCCACCCGCGGCACAAAGATGAACATAGCGGCAAAATTAAAAAAAGCGGCCCAGAGCACGGCGATCCGCGGCGACAGCACTCTGGTGGATACCACGGTGGCGATGGAATTGGCGGCATCGTGGAATCCGTTGATCACATCAAAGATTAGTGCGAGCGCAATGGTAAAATACACTATCAGCAAAGAAGAGCTCATCAGATATTCTCAGGTTAATTAGAGTCAGGCAGCCGCCGGCTTCTTCAGGATCTTTTGCGTCCAGGCCTGAAGAAGGCGGAGAACAGATTGGGACTGAGCCGATCAGGAAGAGGAGATGACGACGCCTTCAATAATGTTGGCCACATTCTCACAGCGATCGACGGCTTTTTCCAGACGTTCAAAGATCTCTTTCCATTTAATGATCAATATGGGTTGATCCTCCTGAAACAGCCGGATCAGTGCAGACCGCAGGATGTTGTCACCCTTGCTCTCCAGATCGTGAATGGCGATGCAGTGGGTGTTGATTTTTTGAATGTTTTTAAGATCGCGCATGGCGACCAGGCCGCCGGTGATCTCCGCCATGGAGGTGACGAGCACGTCCGCCAGCTCGCGAGCTTCTGAGCGCATTCGGGTGATGCCGTACAACTCGATACGGGAGCTGGCGGCGTCAATGGAATCCAGAATGTCGTCCAGCTGCTTGATCAGCTGCAGGATGTCGGTGCGTTCAATGGGGGTGATAAACGTGCGATGCAGCGCGTCGATGCACTCATGCGTGACATCATCCGCCTGATGCTCCAGCGCGTGGATGCGCGCCACATGACCGGGTATGTCCTGGCCGTCAGAGGTCAGCATCTGCAATTGCAAGCACACTTCGGTGGTCAATCGCGCATGTCTCTCGAAAAAATCGTAGAAACTGTACTCTTTGGGTAAAAAACTCTTTAACATAACCACTCCTGTCCGCGGGAGAGTGAGAGAATGAATGGCTCTTCAGCCGCCTATGGTTGACATAAAATATAGGTTCCAGCCTGGTTAAAATCAAGGGCTGATTTCAACCGGCGGGTGAAGAGGACGAGGGGGCAGCCGGTGTCCTACCTGCCGCTGCATTGTCCGCAGGCGGCTGCGGGCGGTGCGCCGTCTTTGCGGCCGCCTGATGCCACAGCCCGGCAGGTCCGTGAGAGCCGCCGGGCTGCGGTGCGCAGCGGAAACATCAAAATAGAAAACCGTTAGAAATCAAATCCCAATGAAAAACGGTGTACAGCGTTTAAAATGCCGAAATCCAGATAAGCATAATCGATGCGAAGGTTTACGGTCGACAACATCCGATAGGCCAGACCGCCGCCAAGGGTCACCCCCTCCTCGCTGTCCTTAAGGAAAAGGGATTTGTAGCCTGCGCGGACAAAGATGCTGTTATATAGCGCATATTCAGCGCCGACGTTTACATATTCCGCATTGTCGCTGGGATGCACGGCATCCATGGCGCAGGTCAGGCGGTGACGGGCGCGGTTGAGCACGTCCAAAGCGGCGCCCACGCGGAAAATGAGCGGCATAGACCATTGATCGGTCTGCAGATGGGCAATGATCTTGTCGTTGTTGCCGGCCATAGTGGGGCTGACGTCATAGTTGACCTGGGTGTCGATGCCCTGCAAACGCATTTTGCTGCCGAAATTGGAGATGCTCATCCCCAGACGCATATCATGCAGCTGAGTTGTGAACAGCACGCCCACATCCAGCGCCATGGCCGAGGCGCTCATGTGCCACAGTTTCTGCTGCACATATTTGCCGGTAAAGCCGATGGAAAAGCGATCGGTGAGGCTGCGGCTGTAGCTTCCGCTGAGCGCCAGATCAGAAGAGCCGAAATACTCCCCTGTGCCCTCGGGATAAAAAATCGTCCGTACCTGCATTTCATCCATGCTCAGGGAAGTGACGCTGAGCCCAATGGCATCGGCGGAGGACAAAGGAATGGATACGCCCGCATGGTCAAACGCGATATCAGCGATCCATTGTGTATGGCTCATGGTCGCCATGGTTTTATTCAGCCGTGAGAGACCGGCTGGATTCCAATACAGCGCTGTGGCGTCGTCCGCGGTCGCCACAAACGCTCCGCCCATGGCTAGAGCGCGGCCGCCGACCTCGATTGCCAGGAACGCTGCTGCGCTGGTGCCGACTTTGGACACCGCCTGCGCCTGCAGTTCGCCTATGCCCATCAAACCAACTATAACAAACAGAAACAATTTTATTTTCATTGGTTTCGGTCTCCTCTACTTGATCACGCCAAATTTGCCGATTTTGGAGCCGATCCCCGGCGCATCCACGTGATAGATGTACACACCGTAAGCGATCTCCATGCCGTCTTTGGAGAGCAGGTTCCACGATTCAGAACCATCATTGATGAGACTGTCGTGCTCGATGGCGGCCACCAGATAACCGCGCACAGTGAAAATTTTAATGGTGCATTGAGCCGGCAGATGGATGAAATCGATCTTGCGTTCTCCGCGCCCCGATTTGAACACATGCTGCGGCTCCCAGGCGGCGGTCACTACATACGGATTGGGCACCACGGCGATACAATTCAGGGCCGAATCGCTTCCAGCCTTTTGCCGGTCGATGTAGGGCGCATGGCTGGTGAAAGTGAACTGATCGCTGGAGGTGAACGGTTTGGTGATCGAGAGATTGAACACATCGCCGGCCTTGGGATGGATGGCGCGCGGAATGGTCGCCACCACGGTGGTATCCCGTTCAATGTGCGGAATGCCCAGCGTGTCGACCCAGGTGCGGGTAGTGATGTCCAGGACCAGAGAATCCGCCGGCGCCCAGAACTTGACCTGCCAGGTGCCCCGGTAGCGGCCGCCGACATTCAACAGGGGAACGATGATGTCCTGATCGGACAGAACGCCGGCGGGATTGACATCCTGAAAAACAAATTTCACCGAATCACCGGTAGTCGCGTTAAAGACTAAAAAATTCGCCGGCTTGTTGTTGTATGCCTTGGTCACTGTCTGATCGAACACCACCACATGGTAATCATAGGGCACCGGCGTCTTGACGCCGCCGGCGATATACGTAGAGATGTTGCCGGCATAGTTGCACACCGCACGGCCGGCGTCATAGGACACGTTGTATCGCTCCGCCGCCTGCTTTAAAGCGGCGCCGCGGAACCAACCGGCCCGAGTCAGGCTGGTGCGCATAGTATCCGGCGCCAGGGGGTGATCGACTACCACGATCTTGTGACCGTCGAAAAACGGATTCATCTCCTCGCCGGCGAGATAGGGGCTGGCATAAACAGGAAAATACTGATAGCTGATCTCGTAGGCGACTCCGCTTTGCATGGCGCCGCCGGGCACTGCGGCAATGGCGCCGGTCTCCGGCCGGACCATGTAATCAACGCCGTTTTGCATCACCACGCCGGTCGCAGGATCCTTCACCACAATGGACGGGCGGTACAGATGCGTATGGCCCAGAGCGACGGCCGTCGTATCGGCGATAAACCGCTTCTGCTGCACCGTGTTATTCAGCACGGAAAAAAGAGTGTGCGGATTCGATGATTTGGCGAGCGTCGTATCGTCGAACAGAATGCGGTACTCTGTCTGATCGATGATCTTCATCGGATCCAGCGGCGTCACTTCAATATACCCGGTCCCCGCTCCCTGAGAATGGCGGATGGTCGGATTGGTGACCAGCGTGCTCAGTGTGGACGGCGCCACATAGCCGGCTGCCGGCGCATTGGGAACCGCCTTGACCGTGTTAATGTCCAGCGCGATGACCTCGCCCAGCACGTTGGTGCGGATGCGCTTGGCGCACACAGAGGGCGTGATCGGCAACAGGTTGGGGATCTCTGAGATGCCGCGGCTGTAAAAGTCCTCATCATACCCCTGGTCATAGGAACAGACCGCATAATAGTAGGTCTGACCATTCTGCACGGACGTATCGGTCCAGGTGTACCGCAGCCCGGTGTTGCTGCCCATATTCAGCTGCAGCCCGTCCAGACCGATAGGATGCGGTCCTTCGAGCGAATCCAATTTATCGAACTGGGCGATCGGCTTGTCAAAAATTTTGTTGCCATAGGCGTTGGTGATCACATAGCTCTCGGTAAAGCCGGCATCGGTGCTGCGGAAGATCATGTACCCTTCAAAGTCTTTGCCATAGATGGGATCGCGGGTGAGTTCTTCAGCCCGTTTATCCCAATACAGGGTGACCTGACGATCGCCGGCGACAGCCGTGACCGTTGGTTTTTCCGGTGGTTTTGCGAAATTATAGTCTGCGTCGTAGATCTTTTGCATCGTTTTAGCGTTGCGCAGCAGATCGTCGTAATCCTCGCCCATGACCAGCGCGATGGCGAACTTGCGCTGATTGTTGGGATCGCCCAGCGGCGGCATTTGAAAATAAGCCGTGGCATAGAGAAAGGTGAGATCCACGGTTTGACCGATGTCGCTGAAATTGCCCGGAATGGTTTGCAGCCAGACGCTTTCATCGTTGTCCATGACGATGCCGGGATAGGCGGCAGCGGTAAAACTGGTCAATCCCAGCTGGTCGGATTCGCTGTTGTCGCTCATCTCGAAATTGGGTTCTGCCACTCCCAGGGCGTAATCCGCATCCGGTTTGCCGTTAGCCTCAGTGCCGTCCGGATCCGGACCTGGATAGCCGCTCATGCCCGGCGCCAAGCCGTCCAGTCCGACGTCGTCCAAGGTTGGATTCCAATCCCCATCATTATCAATGCCGTCGGCCTGGGATTCATCGACCAGGCCGTCCTCGTCGTCATCCTTGCCATTCAATGGATCGCCGGGGGATTCCAGATAGCGAAAGCCGAAATAGGCCGGCGGACCGCCCCAGGCGCCGTTGTTGTCGTGGTCCCATTGATATACGATATCTTCGGTTTTGTTGAAATAAGCGTCATCGTCCCTTTGATCGCCGTCATCGCCCACATCCGCGTCCCCGTACATGCCGAACACCATCTTGGCGTAATCGGTGGTACTGTTGTTGGTCACCCAATAGGTCCAAATGATCAGATCTTCTGCCGCCGGGTGCGCCCATTGATAACCGCGCACAGCGATCTCCAGCCCCAGGCCGCGGATGGTGGTGTCGATTTTGGAAGGTAAAAACTTGAATTCGTCGTTATAATAGTCGTTCATCCGGTAATAGGTCTCCTGGTCAGCGCGGACAAAGGCGCCGTACTGGCCGTTCCAATAAGGAATGCCTGTAGCCGGATCATACCAGCTTTTCTTATCCGGCCAGCGCCAGGGCCAGCTGTCGGGTTTGCCGTCCTGATTGTCATCCAGCGCATCGCTGATGGCGACATAGGGCTGATTTTCGTCGGCATAGCCGGGCAGCGGTTCAAAGGCATAGAATCCGCCTGTGGGACGGCCGTCGGCCACACCACTGGACGACGCGCCATCGCTGAAAATGTGTCGGCGCTGGTTCAGCCGGTCCACCACTTCAGCGCCGATGACCGGTGTGAATTCGGCAAAGTAGCTGTGGCCGTTGGCCCCTTTGGGATAGACGCCGGATTCGACGCGGCGGTTGGTCCAATCGCCGATGGAACCATAATTATAGAACAGCGTACTGATCCGGTTGCCGTCCAGTGTGCCCTCCTTGCGGTCGGCGTGTGCGGTGCTTTTATTGAGCCGGCCGTCCCGATCGGCATAGCCTCCCGAAGCAGCCATACTGCCTGCGGCAATTAAAAAAAAGAAAATGCAGCACAGAGTTCTTTTCACTGAAACCTCCTCCTGACGTAACCAGCCTAACCTTGCTAAGGTCCAATCCACTTAAAAACCGACTGAAAGGCCGAGCTTGAGTTCACGCGGTGATGAATAATAATCAGGCCGCCGCAGATATTCGGACAATGTGTTGGGACCGATGGACTCGGGCGTATACATGGGGATCAACGAGTAGGTGGCGCGACCGGTGTCGCTGTACACATAGTCCTCGTTGCGCCGGTCGAACAGATTGTACACCACCAGATAGACGCCGAAGCGCATCCCGGAGAGCGCGAACATCTTGTGCGCCCGCATATCGACATTAAGCTGATAGGGCTTGCGGCCGGCGTTTTCAAACGCCGTCCGTGTGCCGCGATACTCCGGCGTATAGGGCAAGCCGGACCCCAATTGAGCGATGAAGCTGACATTCCAGTTATTGGGCACGCCGAGGTTCACCGAGCCGTTCACCGTATGGCGCTGATCCCAATCCAAGGCAACCAATTGCTTTTCCGGTTCGATGTCGTTAGCGGTGTCATAAAAGGTGGCCTCCGGATCCGAGGCGTTGCCTTCGGAGACGGAGTAGGTGTAATCCAACTTGGCCGACAGCAGACTGGAATAGCGCTTGTCCAGAGTCAAGGTGATGCCGCGGATATTGCCGTAATCGCGGTTGATATACAGCGCGTAACGGTCGCCGGCGGCGTAAGTCTCGATGATCTGCGTGCCCAGCAGATTGCGCACGTCTTTGTAAAATCCCGTCACGTTGAGACCCAGATCTTCGGTCAACTGCTGCTGCAGACCGATCTCATAGCCTACGGTGCGCTGCGGCTCCAGGTCGGCGTTGCCCATGATCGTGTTGAGACCGGAGACCACCTCGAAATCGGGGTTGGAATACAGATAGCTGTACGCCGGGATCTGGAGAAAATGACCATAGGAAAAATGAATGACGCCGCGTTCAGTGATAGGAAAGGCGATGCCCACCCGCGGACTGATCTGATATTTGGCCGATGATTTTTTGAACCAGGCGGCGTTGCCGGATCCCTGCAGCGGTTCACCGGTATCCGGATCGATGATGGTCGCCGGGCCGTTCAAACGCACCCGGTCGCCGCCGATGGTGGTGGCCAGGTGGCCTTTGGGGATAACGCCGGTCATGGGCTTGCCGGTATTGGGATCGATATAGGTCCTTTCGCCGGTGTTCGGATCAAGCCGATAAGGCATCTTGACCAGCATGGTGTCCTGCCCCTGGATGGCCCACACCGATTCATACCGGTTGGGCACCCACAGGGATGGATCGGCCTGGTCGGTGGGAAGCTCTGAGTTGGGGTCGAAATATTCAAAACGAAGCCCCACATTGACAATCATGTCGCGCAGTTCGATCTTGTCCTGTATAAAACCGGAGAACTGGTAAGGTCGGCGCACATAGCGGTCATGCGCGGTCAATGCGACATCCGGTATTTTCGGTTTCCAATCGGTGGATTGATCGATCTGAATGGTAAAGCTGTCGCCGAACAGTTTGTCCTTTTCAAATTCCATGCCGGCTTTAAGCTGATGAATTTTGCTGACCTGGCTGACGATTTCAAACTTGCCGATATGGTTCAGCGTGTAGCGCTCATAATGACCCAGGTTGACGCCGCCGGCATAGAAACGATAGCCGCTGCTGGCGTTGAGCCGGTCCGAGCTGACGTAGCGGGGATCCAATGGATCTTCAAACACATAGGACTTGCCAAAGTTGTAAAAATTGGAATAGCGGAAAGCATAAAACGTTTTCGGCGACAGGGTGTGCGTCAGCGTAAACACGTTGTTAAATCCAGAGCCCCAGCTGGTGGGCCGTCCGGACGGCGTGTATTTCCATTTATGGCTGTAACTCTGGCTGCGCGACCAATCCGCCAAGCCGCCGAGCGTGACTTTGATATTGTCAGCCACATTGTAGGCGAATTTCCACTGCCCGGAGAACTTTCGATACGGATTCATCGCCACAATCGATCCGTCTCCGGATTCCTGCCAGTTGGCCGCTGTCTGGCTGAAATCGTTCGAGTCGGCGATGGTGAATCGGTTCTGGCCGTAAAGATAGCCCTCCTGGTCCAAGGCGCGGCCGGAAAAGAAAAAGCTGACTTTATCCCTCGTGAAAGGCACCGGTCCGCTGAGGTTGCCGCGCACGTCCTTGTTGGACAGAAGGGTCACGTCGTCGATGTGGTCATAGAGATCGGTGTCTGTGCTGAGGTAATCGCCGAGATAGCCCACCACCTCGCCGGTCATTTTTTTCCCGCCCTCTTTGGTGACGATATTAACGATGCCGGACATGGCCTGTCCGTATTCGGCGTTGAACGTTCCGCTGACAAACTCCATCTCCTGGATAGCTTCGTTCTCCACGCTCAGCGCCATGCCCGAGCTGTACGGATCGGTGACGCTGATGCCGTCGACCATGTAGCGCACCTCGCCCGAGCGGCCTCCGCGGATGTGCAGCTCGCCGCCGCTTCCCTGCACGACGCCGGCCTGCAAGGTCAACACCTGATTAAAGTTTTCCACCGGCAGCTGCTTGATGTCCTCAGTGGCCACTACCGCATGGCTGGAGGTGACGTCCTTGCGCACCAGCGGCCGCTCCGCCACCACGGTCACGGTCTCATTAATGTCCAGAACCGTGGAGGAGAGTTGAAAGTTGAGCGGGGTGGTCAGGTCGATGGTGACCTTGACGCCGGTTTGCCGCAGGCTTTGATAACCGATCATCTTGGCAACCACATTATACATGCCGGGCGGAATATTCAAAATGGCATACTCGCCGTTGATATCCGTGGCTGCGCCCAGGGTGGTGCCTTCCAACAGGATGTTCACGCCGGGCAGACCAGCGCGGCTGTTCTGATCGATCACCCTACCGGCGATTTTTCCCGTGGTGCCGGCCCAGAGCACGGCAGGCAGCAACATAAAGATCGCGCATTTGAGCATCCGCATCTAGTTCACTCCTCCTGATGATGAATAGAGAATGGAAAAACAACCTCAGAACACGGTGTCCGGCCTGGGCCGGCTTACATGGTCAGACAAAATGCATTTATATGAAATAGGGTTGGGCGTTTACAGCCTGTTGTTCAATAAACCAAAGCAAACAGGCCTGTGCAATAGAGGCCCTGGTTAAAATTCAATGCCCAATGACAGCCGTTGCGCGTTGGCCAGCCTGCCCCACTCCGCATAGGCGTAATCCAACTTGAAGGTCATGGCGCCGGGTATATGATAGCGCAGGCCGCCGCCAAAGGTCAGGCCATCCTCAGCGTCCAGGCCCCAGGCGGACTGGTAACCGGCGCGCAACGCCACCCATTCGCGAAAGCTGTACTCTATGCCGGCGTTTACGCGCTCACTGTTGTCGTTCGGGTGCAGCGCGTCGAGCGCAACGGTCACGCGATGGCGGCGGAGTTGGACCGGATCGATGGCCACGCCGACGCGAAACAGCAGAGGCAGAGGCCAGCTCTGGGTTTCCAGATGGGCCGGCAGCGTGGCATTGCTGCCGCTGGCTTCGGGGTTGATGTCGACAAAAATTTTCGCATCCTTGCCGGCCATCCTCATCTTGGTGCCGAAATTGGCGATATTCATGCCGATGCGCATGCCGTAAAACTGCGTAGTGAAAAGCGTGCCCACATCAAAGGCAAAGCCGTCGGCGTTCATGTGATAGATGCCCTGGCGGATATATTTAAAATTCATGCCGATGGAAAACCGGTCGGTAAGGCTGCGGCTGTAGGTGATGGTCGCGCAGGCATCCGAGGCGCCGAAATATTCGCCAGTGCCTTCGGGTTCTGTTTCCGTCCGCACCATCATCTCATCCATGGATAGAATGGTCAGACTGGCGGCGATTAAGCCCATATTCCCCATCCGGATCACGACCCCGCCGAAATCATAGTTGATATCCGCCAGCCATTCGCTGTGAGCCAGAAGCGCTTCGTGAGCGGTCAATCGGGCCAGGCCGGCTGGATTCCAATAGATGGCCGAAGCGTCGTTGGCCACAGCGACATAGGCGCTGCCCATGGCGGCAGCCCGGCTGCCGACGCCGATCTTGAGAAACTGCGCGGCCGTAGTTCCGGTCTTGGACACAGCGAACAGGGCGCTGCCGGTGAACAGGAAGGCTATGAATAGAATGACTCTCGTTTTCATAGATTTTGATCATCCTTGTTGACTAAATGCACTAGATTACTTGATCACCGCAAACTTACCCACATATTCGCCGACGCCGGGAGCTTCTACATGATACAGATAAACGCCGTAGGCGATGTCCAGGCGATCTTTATTGAGCAGATCCCATGCCTGCGAACCGTCTTCCAGACCGGCGTGATGTTCCAGAGTGACCACATGATCTCCGGACACGGTGTAAATCCGAATGGTGCACGTCGCCGGGAGATGAATGAAATAGAGAATCCGATCGCCGCGTCCACCGGCCTGGGTGCGGGGCTGGCGTTCGAACTCGGACGCGCTGACGTATGGATTAGGCACCACAGCGATGGAGCTCAACGCCGATCGCACCTTTTCCTCACGAACCGTCGAAGTCATGGTCTGGAAGGTAAAGACATCGCGCCAGCTGAAGGGTTTGCGCACCGCAATGAGGTAGACATCGCCGGCTTTGGGAGCAATGGGGGGGATCGCGACGGTATCCACTGGCACTCCATTGCGATAGATGACGGAATCCGCATGAAGAAAAAAGCGCACCTGCCAGGTTCCGGTGTTCTTGCCGTTGATCAGCGTGGTCGGCACCACCTTGTCCTGATCGCCGATGGTCGAATCATTGTTGACATCGAAAAACACGAACGGCACATAGGTTTTCTCAGTGATATTGTACACGCGGAATTTAGCCGCTTTGGCGTTGACGGATTTCTCCTGAAATTTATCCGATATCTCGATGCGGTAATCAGCGGGATAGGCGACGCCGCTGTTGGGATACTTTTCCACGATGCTCTGATAGTTGCAGCGGCCGGTGATGAAGCGGCTGCGTCGACCATCCGCCAGCAGGCTGTCGTTCTTAACCACCACTTTGAGCCCGTGCTCATAGGGGTTGCGGTCGCTGCCGTCCAGATAGGGGCTGGAACTGATCAACTGGCGGTTATAGTGAAATATATAGTCTCCGTTCGGCCGCATCACCATGGTGTCCAAAACCGTAACGCGTCCTTCGCTATAAGAGACGGCATAATCCCGGTCCTCGATGAACGCCGTTTGCTGGCGGTTGGTCACGGTCAACGACCCGACGATCAGGCGCCCGTGGGTCAGGTTGACCTCCACCACGCGCACGGAATCCGCCGGACGGGGCGCCCCGTTCACGTTTTCCCAGCGCGTATACTTCCAACGCCGTTTCAGCTGCAAAGTATCCCTTTCCACCAAGTCGCGGTCATACAGGTTGAACACCGTCTGGCCCTGCGTCGAATCATCGAAGGTGAGCACATAGCGATGGCCGTCGCGGATCTCCTTCGGGTCCATCAGGTCCACGGTAACGAGGCCGGTGCCTGGGCCGTCCTCGTTTTGCGTAGGCTGAATGGCGCCGAACAGCCGCGGCGGTTCATAGCCGGCGACCGGCGCCTGCGGCACCACGATGGCAGTGTTAACATCCGGCACAAAATTGCCTGAATTCGGCGGATCTTCAAAAAAGGATTTGGTGCATTCGGAGGGGGCGATCTTTAAACTGTCGCCGCGGTCGTAGGACACCACGGCATAAAAATACCGCTGACCGTTCACCAGGCCCGAATCCACAAAAGAGTGAACCAGTCCGGTGTCGTCGCCCTGGTAGTAATGAATGCCGGTGGTGGTTTCGATTTTATGAGGCCCGCGGATGCCGTTCTTTAGATCAAACCGTGCGATGGGCTTCCACATTTTGGGATTGCCCAGCGCGTCAGTGATGGTGAACGCTTCGAGAAAGCCGACGTCCGTGCCGCGGTAAATGGCGTAGCCTTCAAAATCTTTGCCGTAAATCGGATCGCGCGAGTCCTCCGCCGCACTGTCCCAGTAGAGCGTCACTTTGCCGTCGCCCGGCACAGCGGTCAACCGGGGTTTGTTGGGCGCTTTGGCAAAACGGTAGCCGGCGTCATAGATGTCTTGTATGGTGCGTGCATTACGGTACAGATCCTGTATATCGTAGCCGAAAAACAGGGCAATGGAAAAGCGCCGGCTGTCGCCGCGGGCCATTTGAACCGGACCCGAGGCGTATATGAAGGCGTTGTCCTTGGTCTGATCGAAGGTGGAGTCGATGATGCCGGAGACCATCAGGCGCCAGGTGTCTTCGTCCTGAGAAGGCCACACCGTACCGTATTCAAAAACGGAAAAAGAGGTCAAACCGATCTGGTCCGCTTCATCCAGATCCTTTTCATCGAAATTGGGTTCGCCGGGCGTGGGCACGCCGTCGCGTTCGCCGCGATCCCAGCTCTCCATGCCGTCCTGAATGCCGTTGCCGTTCAGATCGCCGTCCACGCCGTCCGCACCGACGTCGTCAAAACGCGGATCCCAGTCGTGATCGTCGTCGATGTTGTTCTGCATGGACTCATCCACCATTCCGTCTTCGTCGTTATCCTTGCGATCGTACGGTTCACCCGGGCTTTCCAAAAACTTGTAGCCGAGATAGCCGGGACGCCAGCCGTCCGGAGAGCCGCGAAAATCATGATCCCAGCCGTAGACCATATCCAATTTTGTATCATAAAATCCGTCGTCATCGCTGTAATCATCCGCGCCGCCGATGTGGGGATCGCCGTACATGCCGACGTATACTTTTTTTATCGTGTCAGCGCCGACATAGCGCACATCGTAGATGAAAAAGATGCAGTCCTGGGCCAGGGTATGCGCCCATTGATAACCGCGGACGCGTACGTCCATGCCCAGGCCGCGGCGGTCCGGATTGCCGATCGGATCCGGCCAGTAAAGAAATTCCGCATTGGTCGAGTCATCCATCACAAAAAAACTTTCCTGATCCGCCGTGATCACGTTGACGCCGTATTCACCCCACCAAGCGCCGTCGAACTTGCCGTCGTGGTTGTCGTCCACATGGGCCCAGGCGGCCGGCCAGGTGCTCGGTTGATGGCTCATGGCGATATAGGATTGCCCCGGCCGGGCGTAGCCGGATTTGGGCTCCCACCCCCATACGGCGCCCTGAGTGGAACGATCCCCGCCGGTATCCAGTCCGTCGGAGATAATGTGGCGGCGCTGGCGGTTCTTGTCCACGATCTCGCCGGCCACCAGCATGCCGAATTCGAAAGCATAATCTCGGTTGCTGGTGCCTGCCGGCCAGACCAGCGACCGAGAGTTGCTCGGCTGACCGATGGAACCATAGTTGTAGAAAACCGTAGAGATACGGTTGCCGTTATGGGTTCCTTCACGCCGTTCGTCGTGCCGGCCGAAGGATTTAGCCAGACCGTCCCGCCTGGCGCGCCAGGCCTCCCATTCCGATGCCGGCGCGCTTTTGGACGGGATCGAGGTGATCCATTCGTCTTGGGCGAACAGGAGTGAGGTTATGGCCATAATGAGCAATGTGATCGTACGATGCATTCTGATACCTTTTATGTTAGATCCCGTCTGGACGGTTCTTCGTTTGATTCGTTTTTATTGAGATGTTTTAAGTCTTCTTTATCCTTGCCAACGCTATCTCTGTCAATCCCAAAAAACAGCTCCATCGATCGGTTCGCAAAACGAAATCTTGGCGGGATGCATAGTTAAAATCCCAACGCCACGCCCACCCGCACCTCGCGCGGCGAGCTGTAATAGGTTGGTCGCGATAAATAATCCGACAGATAATGGCGGGCAAATTCTCCCCCGTGATCCGCCGTATAAGTGGGTATCAGCGAATAAGTCGCCCGCCCGGTATCGGAATAGACATAATCCTCGTTCATGCGATCGAACAGGTTGTAAATTTTCAGCAACAGCGAGGTCCTGATTTTGCCGATATATAAATCCTTGTGCGCGTTGATGTCAAAGGAATATTGCATGGGTTTGCGCTCGCTGTTCTCATAATCGGTGCGCATGCCCTGCAGATCCGGTGTGTACGGCAATCCCGAACCGACATGTCCCAGCAGGCTGAGGGACCAGTTGCGCGGCTTGCTCAGGGTGACGCTGAGGTTCAGGGTGTGCCGTTGATCCCAGTCCACAGGTACGACAAAACGCTGACTCTCACGCGGCGGATCGCTCTGTGCGTCTTCAAAAGCGGCTGTGGGCGAGGAGGCGTTGGATTCCGAAATCTGATACGTATAGTCCATGGCGGCGGAAAGCAGGCCTCGGCCGCGCCGTTTCTCCAAAGAAAAGGTGATGCCCTGAACATTGCCGTAATCCTGGTTGGCGTAGCGGCCGTAATAATCGCCGCGGGAATAGAGCTCGAACAACTCGGAGCCGAGCAGATCATTGACGTCTTTATAGAAACAGATGGCCTCCACACCCACATCCTCCGCCACCTGTTGTTTCAAACCGATCTCGTAGGTCACCGTCGATTGCGGATTGAGATTGGCGTTGCCGAGAATGCTGTTAAAGCGGCCGCTGATCACCTCAAACTCCGGATTGGCGTACAGATAGGCAAAGGGCGGAATCTGGAAGAAATGGCCGTAAGAAAAATAGATGCTGCCGCGGTCGGTAATGGGATAGGCGATGCCGAGGCGGGGGCTCCACTGCTGTTTGGCCTCCGCCTCGACCAGCTGCAAATCATCGAGCGAGGTGCGGCTGGCGGAAATCAGCATCTTGTCCCGATTGTCCGCCGCCACTTTCCAATGGGAATGGAAATAGTCATAGCGCAAGCCGAGATTGACGATCATGTCTTTGAGTTCGATTTTATCCTGGAGATAACCGGAGAACTCGATCGGCTTGCGATGATCATAGCGGTTATGGCCTGTGCTGGTCTCCGGCGTGTGAATGGTCGGCAGCCAATCGTAGGTATCGCGGATGTCCACGGTGTAGGCCAAGGAGGAGAGATCGTGTTGGCGCCATTCCGCGCCCAGCTTGAACTGATGGGTCCGGTTCCATTGATTGGTCAGATCGAAGCGGCCGAGGTAAGTTAGATACCGGGAGCGGCTGTAGCTCTTATCCTGGCCGCCGCCGTAAAATTCGCGGCCCGGGATCTGGGTCAAAATGTTCGGCAGATAACGCGGATCCTGCCAATCCTCGTACAGGTACTCCTTGTCGACATTGGCATTGGCATTGACCTTCAGAGTATAAAACGTGGCGGCAGAGAGGGAATGGGTCCAATCCAGGGTGTGAGAAAAGGCGCGACCATAGTGAGTGGTACGGCCATCCGGATTGTACTTGAAGGTGTGATCATACGATTGATTTTTCACATCCGAATAGAGCAGACCGTAGCGGAGGATCATATTGCTGTTGAACTTGTAGGTCAATTTGGTCTGTAGAGACAGCTTCCGGTAGGGATTCATAGCCGCCAGGCTGTTGTCGCCGCTGAATCCATTGTCGCGCCGGCCGTTCAGATTGTAATCGGTAAACGCTTCGCCTTCGTCATAGACGCCGTTGCGATTGTCGTCATAATAGGGTTCAATAAAATTCAACCGGCCGCTGTTCCAGACGCCATCGCCGTTGGCGTCGGTAAAGGACTCGCCGCTGTCCCAACGGCCGTTCGCATTGGCGTCGGTGAACGGTTCGGTGTTATAGGGGCTGTTGACCAGGCCGAGCACCGCGGTGGAATCGACATAGACCACATCATTGGGCGAGTGCTCCCGCCGGCCGTACAGCCATCCCTGGCTGTCGAACCAACGGCCGGAAGTAAAAAAGGTCAATTTTTTAGAAATGCCGGGAATCGGACCGGAGAGGGAAAGATCCGCGTTCATCAGGCTTGCGGGGTTGATCTTTTCAATGTTGAGAAAAGTGCTTTTATGGGACGACACCTTGTCGCCGAGATAGAACTCGGCGTTGCCGCTGTATCGTTCACCGCCGTCCTTGGTGACGATATTCACCAGACCCGACATAGCCTGGCCGTATTCTGCGTTGAACGTGCCGCTGATCACCTGCAGCTCCTGAATGGCGGTGTTCTCCACAGAGACCGAAAGGCCGCCCCACAAGGGATTGGACACCGCCACGCCGTCGATCATGTAGCCGATCTCACTGGCGCGGCCGCCGCGGATGTGCAAAGCGCCGTTGGCGCCTTCGGTGATGCCCGCCTTGGTCTTGAGCACGTCGGTGAAGGATTCCACCGGCATCTCTTTGATCTCCTCTGTGGTGACGATCGCACGCCCGGAGGTCACATCCTTTTGCACCATCGGCCGCTCGGCGACTATGGTGATTTCGTTGCCGATGTCTAAAACCGTGGAAGAGAGGTTAAAATCAATGGTGGTCGTGTGATCGGTCTGCACCAGCACCTCTCGCTGGATCATCGGCGTATAGCCCATCATGGTGGCGCGCAGGTTATAGCGGCCCGGCGGCACATTGAGAATGAAATAATCGCCGTCCAGACTGGTGACGGCGCCCATGCTGGTGCCCTCCACGATCAAGTTGACGCCGGGCAGCGGCTCTTTGCTGCCAGCGTCCTTGACCACGCCGGCGATCTTGCCGGTGGTACCGGCCCAGAGAAGCGCCGGTAGGCAGAGAAATAACAGTGTCCTCTTGAAGCAAACCATGAGCAACCTCATGAGAAAATGAAATAAGTGAGGCCTATTGTCGGATGACTTGATCATTGTCAGAATTGTCAGTCAATATCTCTGCGGCTGTGCGTAGTGTGTGCCGCCGCGCAGGGCAGCGCCCTTTCGCTTTTTCTGTTCGTCGTTGGATCCTTCCCTATTGTCATTCCGAGCCCGAAACCCCGGATTCCCCCCAGACCGATCCAGTCGCGAAGGGCGAGGAATCTAGCGACGCACTGGGCCTTGGTCGTTTGCTTGTTCTGTTCGTCGATAGATCCTTCGGCGCTCAGAGTCTGCAAACAGACGCTGCATTCCACTGTTTCGCGCCTCAGGATGACAACATTACAGGTTGTCATTCCGAGCCCGAAACCCCGGATTCCAACCAGACCGATGCAGTCGCGAAGGGCGAGGAATCTAGCGACGCACTGGGTCTTGGTCGTTTGTTTGTTCTGTTCGTCGATAGATCCTTCGGCGCTCAGAGTCTGCAAACAGACGCTGCATTCCATTGTTTCGCGCCTCAGGATGACAACATTACAGGTTGTCATTCCGAGCCCGCAACCCCGGATTCCCCCCAGACCGATCCAGTCGCGAAGGGCGAGGAATCTAGCGACGCACTGGGTCTTGGTCGTTTGTTTGTTCTGTTCGTCGATAGATCCTTCGCTTTTGTCATTCCGAGCCCGCAACCCCGGATCCCCCCAGACCGATGCAGTCGCAAAGGGCGAGGAATCTAGCGACGCACTGGGCCTTGATCGTTTGCTTGTTCTGTTCGTCGCTAGATCCTTCGGCGCTCAGAGTCTGCGAACAGACGCTGCATTCCACTGTTTTGCGCCTCAGGATGACAACATTACAGGTTGTCATTCCGAGCCCGCAACCCCGGATTCCCCCCAGACCGATCCAGTCGCGAAGGGCGAGGAATCTAGCGACGCACTGGGTCTTGATCGTTTGCTTGTTCTCTTCGTTGATAGATCCTTCGGCGCTGAGTCTGTAAACAGACGCTGCATTCCACTGTTTTGCGCCTCAGGATGACAACATCGGGTAGCTTGGCGGATTCTGCATACAGACTCACAGATCCATCGCTTCGCGCCTCAGGATGACAACATTGAAATGGTTCTTTTCTATTGTTTATTCTTTGTTCCACGCATACCAATCTGCACTCAAGTCAATCCAGTGCGGATTCATGGATTCTATCAACTCTATCTTTTTACTTCTCGTCCACCCTTTTATCTGCTTTTCACGACCAATGGCATAACCGACATCGTCGGTGGATTGAAAGTAAACCAGCTTAAAAATATTGTATCTAGACGTAAAGCCTTTTTTCACTTTGAGTTTATGCTGGTACACTCTGCGTTCGATGTTATTAGTCATACCCACGTAAAGGGTTTTGCTAATGCTTGCCATGATGTAAACATAGTAGGTTTTCATGGGCGTTAGAGATCAATAAAAACCACCTGCTTAAAATTTTTCCCTTTTGTCATTCCGAGCCCGCAATCCCATATTCCCACAAGACCACTACAATTGTAAAGGGCGAGGAATCCAGCGTCGCACAGGGCTTCACACTTTCGCATATTCTGCTCGCCGCTAGATCCTTCGGCGCTCAGAGTCTGCAAACAGACGCTGCATTCCACTGTTTCGCGCCTCAGGATGACAACATTGGGGCGAAGAATCCAGCGTCGCACAGGGCTTCACACTTTCGCATATTCTGTTCGTCGCTGGATCCTTCGGCGCTCAGAGTCTGCAAACAGACGCTGCATTCCACTGTTTCGCGCCTCAGGATGACAACATTGGGGCGAAGAATCCAGCGTCGCACCAAGCTTCACACTTTCGCATATTCTGTTCGTCGCTGGATCCTTCGGCGCTCAGAGTCTGCGAACAGACGCTGCATTCCACTGTTTCGCGCCTCAGGATGACAACATTGGGGCAAGGAATCCAGCGTCGCACCAAGCTTCACACTTTCGTCTATTCTGTTCGTCGCTGGATCCTTCGGCGCTCAGAGTCCGCAAACAGACGCTGCATTCCACTGTTTTGCGCCTCAGGATGACAACATTGGGGCGAGGAATCCAGCGACGCGCAGGGCTTCACACTTTCGTCTAGTCTGTTCGTCGCTAGATCCTTCGGCGCTCAGAGTCCGCAAACAGACGCTGCATTCCACTGTTTCGCGCCTCAGGACGACAACCTGGAGGCAAGAAGTCACAACAAAAATACCGCCGGCCGATAAATAAATAAAAGCCCATGGACTGGGCTGTACAGAAAAACAGAAAAACCAGGCAAGCTCGCCTGGCCTGTCCAGTGTTATTGCCTGATCCCTCCGCCAATAGTGCGCCGGGCTTGGTCCACCTTGCGCACTTGATGCAGAATACCGAAGGCGGGGCGGAAAACGCCCGCCCCGCCGAATCCATCTTTATTTCATCAACGTCATACGTTGCACTTGTTTGAAATTGCCATACTCCAGGGTGTACAGATACATGCCGGAAGCAACGGCTCTGCCGGCATTGTCCATGCCGTCCCAGACGATCCGGTGCGTGCCGGCGGGCATTCGCGCGTTCACCAGCGTGCGCACCACCTGGCCCATGGTGTTGTACACCTGCACTTTGATCTGCTTATCCACAGGCAGGGTATATTCGATGGTCGTGGAGGCGTTGAACGGGTTGGGGTACGCCAGGCTCAGCTGATACTCATCCGGCGTGATCACCCGCCACTGATTCAACTTGACGCCGGTTGTGGTCGGCTCGAGGATGAACAGCCAGGCGCCGGACCACCAGGACTGCAAAGCGCTGAAGACCAGCTCTTTGATGCCGTCCTGATCAATGTCATCGGCGATCTTGATGCCGAAGGAACCATGAATCTGGCTGATATCGTTGTCATTCCATTCGGTCATGGCCTTTTTAAACACGGTCGAATCGCCGAAATCCTCGAACTTGGGTTTATAGACAAACGAGTTGTCATAGAACCCTTCCGAGGTGATCCAGTTCGCCGGATTGGTGATATCGCCGGCGCCGTTGTAGGCCAGCGCATTGACCTGACCGCGGGCGTAGTTGGTGAAGAAAAGCTCGGCTTTGCCGTCGCCGTTCAGATCACCCAGCGCGTTGTTGAACGGCGCACCGCCGGAGGCTTCGCGGATGCGAGCGACATGGCTGTCGTTCATGGGATCGATATCCATGATGGAGCCATCCGGTGCGTTCAACAACAGCACGCGGCCGCTGGTGGTGTTGTACAACGAACCCATCAATTCATCTTTGCCGTCTCCATCCACATCATACACGCCGACCGACACATAAAAGACGCCGTCGTCGGTCGAAGTTTCGTATTTATCCATGGGCAACATTTTCCACATAAAGGAATCCGGTTTCACCGCTTGGGCCAGGATGATCTTGCCCTTATCCCACGGCAGAAAAACCGCCTCTTTAGCGCCGTCGCCGTTCAGATCAGCCGCTGTAGCGCCCACCGGCGAACCAGCCCAGCCGTTAGCGGTTCCACGGATATTGGTGAATTCGGTTTTGAAAACCGGAAAACCGCTTTCCAGCGTGCCGTCGACGCAGGAGAAAATGACAAAGGCATCGTTGGTGTTGGGCGTGCCGTCATTGGCCAGCAGCATCTCCACCATGCCGTCGTTGTCCACGTCCGCCGCAGCGATGGTCTCCGTGCGGTTGCCGTCGGTAAGCGCCGGATTGATCTGATTCAGCGGCAGAATAAACGTCGGACCGCCGCCGACTGCGCCAAAGCCGTTGTCCTGTCCGTTCCATTCGAAAAACCAGACGCCCAGGCTGTCGGCATGGGCAGCGGTGGAGCCCATGAAAGCGATGATCTCCTGTTTGCCGTTGCGATCCACATCCGCCACGGTGACGCTGCGGGGATTCGACCCGCCGGAGGCGGCGGCACAGACTTTTTTCGCCGTCGAGTCCACCCAGACCAGTTCGAGGCTGTTATCGCCGACCACTTCGTACATCACCAGTCTGCCGGAATATTGAGTGGCGATAAGCTCCTTCTTGCCGTCCTTGTCTATATCGCTGCCGGCGGTAAACCCGCGTGGATTGCCTTTGATGGCGTCTGCTGGATTGTCTTTTTGTGAAGGATCATTCCACACAACCTTTACGCCAAAGTTGGGCAATGGTTCATGTTCGAAATATTGAACGAATTCCGGGCTTTCATCGGATGCAGAGCAGACGACAATTTCACGACGACCGTCGCGATCGAAATCGCCGGCGCCGACGGCGAAAAAGTAATCGCCGCTGGCGATCTGGTGCACCGCCCAATTGGCCGGATCAGTGACGTCGCCGCCCTCGCCGCCGGTGTATTCGATATCGTACAAACCCGAATCCGCCGCGCAATAGATGTCCCGGCCGTCATTGCCCGACCCGGTCCAGTCCTGATCGGCCACTGCAATGCCGTAGATCGAATAGGGCAGCTGCGCGATGACGTGTGCACAGGTGGAATCCATCAAAGCGATTTCACCCGGATTGGTGATAATCAACACTTCACCCGAAACATTGGTGGCATAAACCAGTTCGGTAAAACCATCGCCGTTAAAATCATAGATGCCCATATCGTGACGCGAAACTTGATCGGTGCCGGGAGTAAAATTGAGATGCTGGTGTACCTTGTAAGAATCCGGCGCAGTGTTTTCCACAACAAACAGACCGGAATAATCGTATTCGCCGAAATAGATGTCGGTCAAACCGTCATTGTCCGCATCGCCGGTTTGCAGGCCGTAAGCGGAGCCGTTATAACCAGTAACCCGGAACTCTTCGCGGAAATCCGGAAAAGCTAGATCGCCGCCGTGCTCCTGCAGAATGAGCCCGACGTTTTTAGCGCCGACGCCGGTGGCGCTGTAGGGCCGCATGCCGACCATCAACTCATTCTTGCCGTCCTTGTCCACATCCGCCACTTTGGCGGTAAAAGCACGAGCCCACCCTTGGCCGAGGGAGAGATCATAGCCGAGCGTCGGCATATCCGGCAGGGGATACCCGGGAAGGCTGCGGTCCACCTCCCAAAAAACCAGGCTGGGTGCGCCCACCACACCCGGGCGCATGCAGGCGATGATTTCGATGTTGCCGTCGTTGTCCGTATCGCCATAGGTGGCGCTGTACTCTTCGACCACGTTGTCGACAAAACTGTGCCACAACACCTTGTGGGAATCGTTGTCCTGACGCTCGAGCACATAATAATCGCAGCCGTTTCCATTGTTGACTGCGGGGTTGTCGTTGTCGCAAGCCACAAGCACTTCGTTGACGCCGTTGTCGTTCAAATCCGGCAGCACGACGATATCCCAAGCCGTACGCCCCGGATGCGGCGCAGCCATTCCGAAGGTTTTAACGAACTTGTTCTCGCCGTTTTCAGCGGCCATCAGGACCACCGTGCACAGCAATAACAGGATCAGCGGCACAACCATCTGCTTTAACATTTGATTCATCGGTTCCTCCTTTACAATAAGCCAACCACCAATTCGTTCGTTAATGGTCCCACCTTGTCAATGGCCGGAGATCACCTCCTTGATGGATGTTTGTCGTTTGCGAGCTTAAAAGAGGATAAGATAAAATTAATTCATACGGTTAGAACAAAGAGGACATAGTTAGAAATCATACGGATTTTTTTTAAAATAGTCAATACGCTTTTTGAGAAAAATCCGTGCGGAGCATCAAAAAAAAACGACGCGCTCCCCACTCGCGATCAAGGTGCATCTCCCTGAACAAGCTTGCGGTGATCACGTCGTTTTGAAAAACATTAAAAATAGTGTGTTTGGCCGTCCGTCTCATTCAACGGGCAAAACAGTTCATGCAACAGATCGCGCTCAATTCTTGTCAGGGTTTCGGTTCCAGCTCTTTGCGCATCTCCTCCAACTGCTGGCGCTGATCCGTCTGGCCTTCGAGTATTTTCCGCAGCCGTTCCAGCTCCCGCTCCGCCTTGCGGCGTTCTTCGCGGATGCGTTCCAGTTCCTCTTCCGCGGATTCGGTCTCTCTGCGCTCCTTGATGATCTGCTCGAACAGCTCACGACGGTTTTCCGCCTTTTGCATCAACACGTCGCGCTCCGAAGTCCGATATACCGATGTGGGCAACAGGGTGAATTGAGCGCCCACGTTGATGCGCCAGGTGTTATAATTGGGCAGACCGGAAGGGACCCGCTTAGGCCCGATGGTCTCTTCCTTGTCGCTGGTCATGCGGTATTCGCCGGAGAGCGTGAAATTGAACCAGCGGTAGGGTTTGTATTTGATGGCGGCGTTGCCGTAGAGATAATTCTCTCGGCCCGCGGCAGCGGCCGGCGGTTGCTGCAGCCAGGCGTTGCCGTACATCTCCAGGCCATAATCGAAACTTTCGGTGGGAATCCAAAAGCCGGCGGCAAAATGCATCTGCTGCGTCTGGCTGAGCACGCGGCTGTACGGGTCGTTGATTGCAGAGGTGATGATCTCGCCGACATCGTTGCTGTTGTGGTAGCCCAGATTCAGATGCAGGTTGAAAGAATCTTCCGGATACAGAGGATCAGCGGCATAGCTGACCAGGCCGGTGAAGCCGAACTCGACGGTGCCGGCGGAATAGTTTTCGAACATGATGTTTTTAACGTCGCCGGTGGGAAAACGTCCATGCAGCTGTACGCCGTAATTCAAAGAGGAGGCTTTGGAACCATAGGAGCCGATCTTTAAGCCGATAAACGTATCATAGGGGTAAACGCCGTATTGAGTCTGATCGTCCTGGTAGAGAATGGGGGTGATGTTCAAATCAAAATGTTTTCCCAAACCATAATTCAAGCTGACCAATCCCTGGACGTCCCAGACCGTCATGGCGCTCGGCACATTCATCTTCACATCACGGGTTTGATGTACTTGGCCCCAGAAACGGGTATGGGTCAACATAGTCAGTCGACCGGTTTGACTCACCCAAGCCGCTTTGGTGTGTGGGAGGCCCAAACCCCCATTGATGATGACCGCCGGAGAAGCATAGGCAAAAAGCAGCACAAGCAAGACTACCAACATCGGCTTTAAAGGTTTCATCGTTTAACCTCCCTATAAATTACCAATAAAAATATTGGTATTTTTTAACAAAATGTCAAGCTAAATATATAGGGAATACTAAATTTCCGCCATGGCGATTCGCTGCCGGAATGCAATGCCGCGCCGACCGCATCCACGCGCCAGCGATAAACCCGCTTGTGCGTCAGGCGTTCCAGTTTGGCTGCCCCATCCCAGTTGTAGCGGACCATCTCCTGATCCGATTGATAACCGGGCAATCGCGACATCCAGATCAATCGACCGTCTGCATCGTCGAACAGCTTTAGCAGATAATACTCGGCCGGCGATTGCGGCGCCGGCTGCCAGTGAAAGCGCAGCGTGTCCTGCTGAAAAGCCTGCGCCAGATTGAGCACCTTGGGCAATAGCATATAATCCACGGTATCCGAAGGCTGGGTCACCGCCCCCGCTGCGTCCGCGCCCAGCAGATAATAGTGATAGCGGACATGGAGCGCCACCTCCACCTGGTCGAGAAAGAGGCTGTCCCGCTCCGACAGCACCACGATGAGGGTGAAAGTCGTTTCCTCCTGCTTTCGCCGATACAGCCGGTACTCGGTCAATCCGTTTCCTCGCCGCCAGTGCAGTTGGATGGCGTCGGATTCAGGCACCGCATCGATACCGGCCTCCACCACAGCTGTATCTTCGGCCGCAGGGACAAACCGGACCTGCAGCCCCAGCCGTTGAGGAGCCAACGACTGTTTTTCGCAGGCCAAAAGCAGAATCAGGAACAGGCTGATTCCACCGGCTGAGCAAACACGTTTCATTCGCCTGCTCCCCGTTTAAAGGTAAAGGAACAGCTGAGGCGATGAACCTGGCTGAAATCGAGAAAGCTGAACGCATAATCCACAGCACAGCCGTGCCAACGCAGACCGGCGCCCAGGTTCCAGCCCTGCGGCCCCATGCCGGAGCGCAAAGCCAGGCCGCGATAGCATGCTTCCATGCCGGCTAGATGGGCGGTATTATATTTGCGATACTGAGTGTAAAACAGCTGCACGCGGCCGTCGCGCATGCCGAAATCCTCGGCGTATCCCAGACCGAACAACATCGTGCGCTGCACGCGGTCTTCATGACGGGTGTTCCATAGGATCGGCGTTCGTGCGATATCCAGAACAGAAAAAGCCAAGCTGACCTTACCCAAAAAATCGGAATCCAGCAACCGCTCCAGGCTAAAATTCAACATGGCGCCAAGGTCCAATCCCAAAGCCGAAGCATGGTTCTGATGCAAAGACTGGCGGAGAATTTTAATCGTGATGCCCACAGGGATCTCCACCGGCAGATCGCCGTACAGCCAGCCCAGAGGAACAAGGTGACGGAAGGCGCGGCCGAAAGAAAGATACACCACATCCTCGGCGTCTTGGAAATAGCCCAGCGCTTGACCGTCCGGCTGCAGCGACGAATCGTTCAACCGGTCCGCCAAGCTTCCACCGCTAAGCTCCGGATATATCGGAATTCCATCGACGAAAAAACGGGTCCAATGCACGCCGACAGTGGCGCCGCCGAACAGGGGCGCCTGAAAACCGCAATAGTGATAAACCGCCAAAGGATCGGTCACCGCACCATAACTGGGCGCATACATCACGCTGAGAACAGTCCGGCTCAACAACGCAGCGGCCGCCGGATTGCAATGGAAATTATCGATGCTGCCGTAAGAGGCTGCTGCATAGCCGCCTAACGCTATTGATCTTGCGCCGACACCTAATTCCATGGAAGCTCCGGCATAACGCGTCTCGTCAGAGATAGATCGTTCGACGCAGGTGAGGAGAAGAAAGCACAGCCATTTCTTCATCATCGTATCCTGGCGATTTTTCCACTCGCCTCTTTCATTTCCAGATTCCGCTGCACGGTGATGCGATAAAAATAAACGCCGTTGGCCACGGGATAACCCTGATGGTCCGTTCCATCCCAGGTCAATTCATGATAATCCGCTGTCAACGGCAGGGGATCTTCGCTTTCCAGCCGCGCGTCGATGGCGCGGATCAGGCGGCCGGAGGCGGTGTAGATCTTGAACAGCAGCTTGTCCACCGGCTGGGTCAAGCGATAGGCGAGCACGGTTTTGGTTACAAATGGATTGGGAAAAGTGCCCAACACCTGAAGCTGAAAATCCCCGGACACAGTCCATTGCAACTCCACCGGTTCCATAGGATTGCCGAAACAGTCACGGCACGAAATCACCAGGCGATGATCTCCGATGGTCAGCGGTACAATCCCTTGCAACGCAAGTTCGTTGGCATTTACAAGGGAATCGGGCACGGTCAAGGCCTCAGTCGGTTTGCCGTCCAAAAGCACATCTGGGCTGCCGCTCGACCAATCGATGCCGTTTTCATCCTGAAGCAGAATGGAGATGAGCGGGCTGGTCGAGACATAGCTGTTCGGCTGAAACGGTCTGCCGTCGATAGACACGGTGCAGCGCGGCGGCTGCGTATCTACGCCGTACAACACCGCGTATTCGCCCCACTCTAACACCGTGGCTGTCACTCGACGGTCAGCAAGTTGACTGTCGAGGCGGCGCCACTTTTTTGTTGCAGCGGTGAACCGGTAGAGCGCTGCAGGCGCGCCAGGGTCGCACGGCAGGCTGATGGTGACCGGTTTCTGCGGTTTTTCTGTTGTGGAAAAAGCGATCGTGTAGGAAGAACCGGACAAGGTGAGATCCGTTTGATCGAACAGGAGCGGCTGCCTGGACTGGCGAATATGCAAAACAGCGCGAGTGGAAAAAGTCCCTGCAGGCACAACCAGAGCAAACGCCTGATCAAAATGGAGCGTGTCTCCGCCGGCGATGCCCAACTTGGGATCATAGGCGAACGCCTGGCTCTGCAAAGGAAAAAGAGATTGCGTGATCCAGCCGTTTGCCCCCTCCGGATCCGAATCCAGCACCAGTCGTATCAGATGCACACCCGGCGCAGGAGAATAGGGCAACGCCACTTGCCGGCTGCTCAAAGCCGCGCAGGAGAGCGTGTCCATGGCCACAGTTTTGAACGCCTGGCTCACGGAATCCGCCTCCTCCAGCCGCAGATAGATTCCCCTGGCCTCACCAGTGCCTTGATTGTTCACCGACACTACCAACATCGGCGCCTCGCTTCCGCCCCAGACCGTCGCATTCCGATCCAAAAAAAGATTGGCGATATTTTTGATCGTCCGCTGGTACATCCGCGAAGTGCGCACGCCGCCCGATTGCTCCTGGATGATGATCTGAAAGTGCACCACGCTGGTCAGCGGGGTGACCGGATAGGCGGCGGAAACGTACCAGCCGTCGGACCGTGCGGTCATGTTCAAAGAGGCATCAAACAGACGGCAGATGACAGAACGGAACGGCGTCAGACTGGTGATGCGCGCAGCCACGTACAACGAATCTTGATCCGTCAGCACCGTGGCCACCGAATCCACCAAAGAGCTGGTTGCAGACCATTCCGCAGCGCCATGGCAAGCGGCCATGCCCATCTCGTCGGCTGCGTACAGTCGAAGGTAAGCCAGACCGGTTTTTAGAGTGTTCGGCGTTATAAAGAAGGATTGAACCTGCGGGCTGTTGAAGGGCAAGGTTTTGCTTTCCAAGGGAACCAGCGCGCTGTCCACCATCTGCCAGTAACATTGACCGCGCGAAAAAGGCAAGCGGCAGGAGACCGTCAGAGTGTCCCCTTTTTCAACCAAGCGCTTTTCCAACGTCAACGCGACATTCTGCTGCGGCGCCATCAACCGGCATGCCGGATCGCCGAGCAGATTATACTGATTGATCTCAGTCAGGGCGATGTCGCTGTAAAAGCGGGCCAAATAACGTATTTTGCCGGCCTGTATGATTTCGCCGACAGTGTGCTGCGGATGCTCATAAAAATATTCCATGATCTCGTTCTGCAGCAGATCATCGTTGGTCACCCAGCCCAGGCCTGAAGCGCCTAGAAAAGCGCAGCCCCCCACCTCCGGCGTCATCAACAGGACATCGGCCAGGCTTTGATTGGTCAATGCGTCAAAGGCGCCGGTATAACAGGTCATGCTGAGGATGAGCGGATAACGCTGATGATTGCTCAGGCGCGCCACATCCTCCAACCGCAATAAACCATTATCAGACCAGATGGCCCCGCCGCCGTGGCCATGAAAATTCACCACCAGGCACCCTTGATCGAGATGATCGAGCAGATCGGCGGTGCCGCCGTAAAACGGATCGTAGCCGGAAGGAACGCGGGTCGTGAACAGCATGCGGCTGTCCCACGACGCCGGCGCTTTATGGGCGAGTTCCGTCGCTTTATCGCGAAAGATCATGCCGTTGCCGCCGATGAACAACAGACGATGGCGCCAATCCCCTTTATGCGGTGCGGTCTCCAACGCGATGGTCTTGTCCACCACGGCCTGCAGTTCATCCTCCGTGCGGACCGGCAGACGACCGATGTGCACGTCCGCTATCTCGTCGGCGCCGGACAACAGCGCATACCAGTGGTCGCTGGCGGTTGCGCCATAGCGCAGAGTTCGCCGATAATGGACGGGTATCAAATCCAGACTGTCCGCGCCGGCCCGGTTGCGCTGGTAACAGCCATCGCCCACCAGCAGCACATATTTCAATCCCGGCGGCTGTGCGTGTTGATAAAACCAGGACAATCCGTTCTTCACCGCTTGGCTGCCATAGCGCCCTTCATCAAAGAAATCATACAGATCCTCCACCGCCACAGCCAGGACATGATATCCCTGAGCCTGACGATGATCGAGCAGTTTTTTCAAAGCAGCAGAGGAGATAAAACGCCTGCTGCTGACGACCAGATAGTCCACTGCCGGCGCCTTTGGAGGCTGCCAGGGCGCCGGCTGCCATTCCATGCGCAGCGGACTCTTTTTCGCGCTCTGCTCCACCGCCACATAGCGGATCTCCCGGCCGGGAACGTGATCCTCAAAGGTGCAGACAAACGAAGACAATCCGTCGGAGCTGACCTTGTACTCTGTGCGGCAGCCGACCATTCTACTGATGCCCAGTTTATAGACATCCACGGATCCTGTGCGAAAGCCATCCACCTGAAACTCGAACAGCCCGGGATCATGATCCGGCGGAATGGAAAAGCGGATGAAACCATCAAAAGCCCGGTACATACGCGGATAGGTCACTTCAAACCAATTCAACATGACGAAATCGATGGCGCCGTTCTCCACCTGGTTGATGACGGTCAGATCATTCTGTTCTGCGGACAACGCGGTCACTGACAATGCCTGGTCAGGGCGGGTTTGCAGATGGATCAGCGCCTGGCGATACCCGCCGCCGCTCAGCGCATGCTGATCGTTGAGAAAGAGCGAAATGCGATGTTCTGCGCTGAGTGTGGATCGCCCGGAGAACCAGGCGGTGAGTTGAACGCCCAGAGGCGACTTGAAATCCGGCCAGGGCGCGGTGAACGGATATTTTTTTTTGCTGCCGGCGCCGATGCCCGAATCGAAATAATACAGATCGCGCAGAGAATCCGCTGCAAAGATATCATTCAAACGATCGAAATGCAGATCCCTCTCCACGTGCACGGTTTCATAATAAGCCAGAGGGCGCCGGCGTTCCCCGGCGTTCGAATCGGTCAGACCGGCGTACTCTTCGCTCATCCAACTCCCAGCCGTGTTCTGCCAAGACAGCCAATAGATGTTGGTGGAGCTGAAGGGATCCTGATACAGCTCTGGCGCCTGCTGCTGCCTGGTGCGGCGCAAAGCCTCACCCCAGAACTCGAAATAATCCTCTTGCTGAAAACGGCCGTCCTGCCAGCCGGACACATAGATGGGTACCTCAGCGCCATTGCAGGTGAGGCGAAGCTGTTTGATCTCCAGATCCGCTGCGTTCACGCCGACGGCTTTCAAGTCTGCTCCGCTGATTCGATAGATGCCGTCCTGATTGAGCAGAATCTTGACCCTGGGCCCGGCAAAGGCCGGCTGTTTCGCCAGTGCCGTGGGCGTCGAGTCGATCCTATTATTATCGGCTATGGCCGCAGCGCCCAAGGTGCTAAGACGCGTCCGCTCGGTTTCAGACAACGGCTTTTTTGCCTGAGTGTCAGGGGTGGTGATTTCCAGCAACAGGCTTTTAGCAAAAGTCAGAACCCCATCGCTGTATTGAAACGGGGCGATCTGCAGCGACCAGAGATGCGATTCCCGTGATAATCCTAGATAGCGAAGCGTCACCCGATCAGGAGGAGCGGCTTGGGCCAAGAAGGCGGTTGAATCGATGGATTCTCCGTCTATCGGCGCATCCCGATAGAGCCTGGGCGGCCAGGTTGAAACGCGAGCCTTGGTCTCGGATAAAACAGCGTATCGGGCGGAGGAGTCGGATAGATGAAGAAGAAGGGCCAAGGTGGGAAGACTGCCGGCGGAGGAGTCCCAGCCGGCCGCGCGGATCAGGGAGTAACGCGCGCCGTTCTGTTCCACCAGCCGCACCGTCGGTTCAGGCGTCGTTATCCTGAGCACCAGACGGCCGGGTTCGTGGGACACAATCTGAAACGACGATTCCGCCCGGACGAAGCTGTACCCCAGCAGAAAAAATATCAATACTCTACGGATCACACGGATGCTCTTCATCAAGCTTGGTCAAAGGCTGCCGATCGAATAAAAGAAATATATCCATTCCAACCGACAATTCAAAATTTTTTCCGAAAAAAAACGGCCGGGGATCAACCCGGCCGTTCATCAAATCAGTTAAGCGATCGACAGGCTTACTTCATCAGCAGCATTTTGACGACGCGGCGCTCGGTTTCGGTTTTCACCACAGCCATGTACACCCCCGAAGCGACGCTGCGGCCGGACTGATCGCGGCCATTCCAGCGCAGCGAATGACCGCCGGCGGTAAAACGGCGATCCGCCAACACAGCCAGCCGACGACCCAATGCATCATAGACCGTCACTTGCACGGAGGCCGGTTGCGGCAGCGTAAAGGACAGACTGGTCTCCGGATTGAATGGATTAGGATAGTTCTGCGCCACGCTAAAGCCGACCGGCAGGGCGTTTTTTTCTTCCACAGTAGTCACCCAATCGGTGAACGTGGTGGGCAATAGGTGGAAATCTATATTCGTGACAGCGCCGCCCTCGGCCACAGTCACCGACTGAGCGCCGTCGGGGATCTTTTGCGCATAGGGCAACGGCAGATAGATAGGAGACAGGGCAGCATCGTATTCACCGGCCAGGCCCAACGTGCTCAGTTTCATGATCATCTCCTGCAGATCGAATGACTCCGCAATCGCCAGACCACGATGCCATTGATCCTGATAGATCAGAAGGTTTAAATCCAGCTGCCCCAGAGAATCGCCGCTGAGCAGAGCGAAAGGATCGTCCAAGCCGTCGCCCATCAGGCCTTCTGCCATACCGACCAATTGACTCACCATGCCGATGTTGGCGCTAAGCGCAAAGGAGCGGACATAATAGACGCCCGCGCGCAAACCGCCGATCCGGTAGCGGCCCTGCGCAAGCGTAGATTCACGGGAAAGAAACTCGATGTCTGCAACCCCCACGCCCAGCGGATGGCCGGTGGCATCGTAGGCGATGGCCAGCGCACCGGGCAATGGCGCGGATCGATCCGCTGCATTGATGGTTCCGGCTATACTGCCCTGGGCCTGATCCAGTTTGATGTCCGCCTCTGCGATCTGACCATAGTTCAGTTGAATGGTTTGAGTCAGCGCATGGTTAAAAGCAGCTCCGCCGCCGTAATACGTTGCGCTGAACAGCCCGCTCCACGGCAGAGCCAACACCTTGTAGCTGCCCGGAAGCAGCCGGTCCACACGATAGCCGCCAGTGAACTGAACGAAATCATAGCTGGCCAATTGGCCGTCCACGCTGTTGTAGATTAAAACCGGAAATTCCCACAGGGTGTCGGCGCCGGCCGGAAACCGGGGGCCTGCTCCAGCGAGATCGATAAATCCCTGAATCGCAGCGCCGCGATCCAAGGTAAAATTGATATCCGCAAGGCTGGCGCCGTCCAAAGCCAGCACCGGCGCAGCGTTGAATTGCCGTTCGCCGCTATAATATTCGGACAGGTGCGCTTGTCCACCCATAAGACCGGTCAGAGCCAGCAATTTGTAGCGGCCGTTGGGCAACGGACCGAGGTGATAATCGCCGTCCGCATCGCTGGTCCCCAGCGCCGGATAAGGCACACCGGAAGTGTCTGTCAGCGCGAGAACGACGACGCCGGGAGTCGCTGTTACGCCGTCGGCGTCGGTCACACGGCCGGAAAAATATTTGGCCTTCTGTAAATGAAAATTGATACCGCTTATTACAACCGGCGCCGAGACCTCGATTGGAGAAGCCTGTTTATAATTCAGCAGATTGTCGGCATTCGGATAATACGAATCCACCACCTTTCCGCTGTGTTTGCCCTTGACCAAATTCAAGAACGGCGCCTCGAACATGATGGAGATGCTGTACTGGCTGAACGTCCTCAGCAAATAGGAGCCGGCTGGAAGGCCGGTCATGGTGTAATTTCCATTTTCATCCGTCGGGCTGGCAGCCACCCTGAGTCTGGATAGAAGTGGTTCATCCGTTCCGCCGCTGAAAAGACTCGGATCCAGAGCAATGACCAGGATCGAGTCCACCGGTTGACCGGATTCATCCTCAACCCGCCCCGAGACAGTGGCGCCGGCGTTAAGAATAAAGTTTACATTGGCCGTCACTTCTCCTGCGTGTACGGTGACTTTTTGCGCCGTCTGCAGCGAATAAGCGTCCTGGTAAAACTCGCCGACCAGATTTTCCGCGCCGCCGATCAAGTTAGCCAAATAATCATCGGCAAAAATATAATAGTCGCCTTCCGCCAGACCGGGGAATTCATAGTTGCCCAACAAACCCAAAGCTAATCCGGCAAAGGAGGTGTCTGCAGCGTTGAAGGCAAAGGCAAGGCCGGCCAGCACAAACTGCCCCTCGCCGCGAATGAGCCCGGAAATTGAACCGGACGCAATGGTCTGCTCTGTCTGGTGCAGGGTGATATCGATGCCGCTGATCTGATCGCTGTATGTGTGGATGTTGACCACTGCGGCAGAGGCGAAATCGGTCTGGTTGGGATACCAGGTTCGTCCGTACTCCTCCACCTCGGCTAGGATCTTGAAAGATCCCAATAGCGGAACATGCGCTTCGAAGAAACCGTCAACCGGATATACCTCTACAGTCAAGCGGGAAGCGCCGGTCTGCGGATCCACCAGTTCCAGCTGTGCGAAAAACGCATCGACCGGAGTCAGGCCGTCCTCGGACAGCAAACGTCCGGTCAGCACAGCGCCTTTTTGCAGATCGAAATGGACATTGTCCACGCTTTGACCGTCCTGAACTTGGACGGTTTTTGCATGGCGCCATCCCTGCTTGTCGCTGAGCGGCGCATCAACGTTATCATAGAGTTCGTCCACATATTCATCGCTCATCGTCATTACATAATAGCTGCCAGCAGGCAGGCCGCCGATGTAATAAGATCCGTCCGCATAGGAGGCCTCGCTCCCACCGGCATAATACCCGTGGCTGTCAAAGGCGAGTACGAACACCTCATCGGCGATCGACTCTCCAGCGACCGTCACCCTGCCGCCGATGGCGCCGCCTGTAGAGGCAAGCCGAACCCGCTGACGGTCGAACAAAAATTCCCGCACCTTTGCCGGTTTGGCGCCATTCGCGCTCAACGCATGCAGATTACGGACAAACAACGGCGCCAAAATTTCAGGACGGGCCAGGCCGGTCATTCGTTGCTGCAGTTTGAGCGTTGCCGCATGGTCTCGCAGGCTGTTCAGCAATTTTTCTTCTCTGGCCGTAGCGATGGTCGCAAGCTGTCGGCTCGATTCACGCGCCTGAGGTGCGGTTGCCCAAAGGGCTCGGGGATGCGGCTGTGCAGTCTCTCCGGCATAAGCGCCTTGTCCCAAAGAAACGAGCAGCGCGATCCCCATCACAATACGATAACGCAGCTTCATGGCTTTTTCCTCCTGTTAGTCAGCCCACTCTATTTGCCCGGCAGGGCGAGAGAGGACCGATCAGTTGATTGCCTCAGCGATGAAAGACACGAGATTGTCCGAGGTCACAAGGGAGATTAAATGGCGGGATGAATAACCATCAGCATGTGGTTGCAGCGCATCATGCGTTTACCATTAGACGTTCATTTTGGCCAGGCAGGCCAGCCACTCCTGTTGATGGTAGACCGCACTCACTTCCCAGCGCCAACGGGCAAGTTCTTCAAGGATCAGTGCCTCCTCTTCAACAATCAGGCCGGATAAAATAATCCCGACCGAATAGTTGAAAACGCTTTGCAACCAGGGCAGCATTCTGACGATCTGATCGCGGTTAATGTTGGCCACCACCCAATCGAAACGATGAGGGGGTAAAAGAAAGGTCGACGGTTCTGCGACTGATATGTGCACCGCGGAAGCCACGCCGTTGGCCGCTGCGTTCCTGGCCGCTGTCTCGACCGCCACCGCATCGACATCAAAGGCATGCACCGATTCTGCGCCCAATTTGACCGCTGCGATCGCCAGAATGCCGGTGCCGGTGCCGATGTCCAGAACCCGGTCGCCCGGGCGGATGCACTCCTCCAGCAGACGCAGGCAGAGCTGGGTGGTGGCATGGGTGCCGGTGCCGAAAGCCATCTCCGGATCGATCTGGATCACGCAATCCGGCGCTCCGGCGGGGACCGGCTCCCAGCTGGGATGAACCAACAGCCGGCGGCCGATGCGCAGACTGTGGTAATTTTTTTTCCACTCGCGATTCCAATCCTGATTCGGAATCCGCTGCACGGCGATCTTGTCCGGATCAGCGGCAAAACCCTGGTCGCGAAAAGTTTGCAAGCGGGCTCTGATTTTTTCCTCCACGCCGCTCATCGAGATCGGAAAGAACGCCTCCAGCCGTCCGGTCTGTTCGACGATACCATCGGCGCCCAATTCATAAAGATAAGCGAGCATTAGATCCAAAGTGGCTTCGGTCACCGGAACGGCCACCGACAGCCAATCACACGTGTTTTTCATTTTTCTCCATAGATCACTGCTGTGATGACCCTGCCCACTTTTTCCAGACTTGATTTGGAACAGTTCGCCGGGATATCCTGCAGCGTGTGCCAATAGGGGTAGTCAAAGTCAATGATATCGATGCAGGGAATGCCGGCCGCCAGGAGCGGCACATGATCATCATACACCGCGTAGCCTTCCTGCGCGATAAATTCGCCGATGCCGAGCAGGCGCGCCTGCTGCCAGACTTTGTGCACGATCTGCGGGGCGTACTGCAACGAATGCGCTTCATAAAAAATCTGCAGATCTTTGTCGCCGATCATGTCCAGCAGAATGGCGAAGCGGGGATGAAGCCGGCTGCCCCAGTCGCGGGCGAACGCCGCGGAGCCGCGGGCATAACTTTCCGGCGAATGGCTTTCGCCGCTGTCTTCGCCGTCAAAGAGCACCAGATCGACGCCCAGGGCGGGCTTGTGCGCATGCAGCAACCGGGCCAATTCCAACAGCACCGCCACTCCGGAGGCGCCGTCGTTGGCGCCGAGGATCGGCGTCTGCCGGTTCTGCGGCAAGGGATCCATGTCCGCCCAGGGGCGGGTGTCCCAATGTGCGCACAACAGCAGCCGCTGCTCTTTTTGCGGCTGAAACCGGGCGATGATATTGGTCGCTTCCACCGTGCGCCGCGGCCTGCCGAACTCGAGAGCGAACGAATGCTGCAGCGTCTGATCGGCGTACGTCTGCAGGGTGCGAATCAAATAGCCCCGGCAATTCCGCCATCCAGCGGTGCCCGGCGCGCGCGGCCCGAAATCGCACTGCTTTTGCAGCTGAACAAAAGCCTTGTCGCCGTCAAAAACCGGTTGTCGCACCGGCGACTGGCAATGGAGCGCGCCGGTCAGCAAAAAAAACAACCCAAAGAGCGATCTCATCATAGTTACCTATTCTAACGGCACTGCCAAAGGACCGGCGGAGCTCTGTCCGATCCCGACTTGTTCCCGCATCAACCGCCGCGAATGGAAATACTGGCGCTGACGCCGAACTCCTTATAGGAGGTATCACCCAGCAATTTATGATGGTTCTTGCCCAGCTCGATGTAGGCGCCGCCGCGGACGCGATCGCTGAAGCTGTAGTTGAGATTGGGTTTGAGAAACCACTTGCTGGTCTCATTGGTCACTTCATAGGCGCCCTCGCCCAACCGCTTCATGGTCACATCGCTGCCGATGCTCATAGTGATGGCGATATCCATGTTGTTTTTCAGTTGCATGTTTTTAAACGGCCAGATCGGTATCGGGATACGAAAATCGCTCTTTTTGGCGTAATTGGCGGTGAGGGAAAAATCGGATTTCTCCGTTCGCGTGGCGCCATCCCCTGAGCTCTTGGTCAAAGAGACCATGGAGGAAGAGTTGTAGCGTAGAGAAACGGTCATGCCGTTCTTGAAGGAGAGGCTGACGCCCACCAGCGGAGCGAACTTGGAATCGCGGTCATCCCGAGTGACGACCTCCACATTTTTCTCCACATTGAAGGTTTGCGCGAATTGGCCGTTATAATTGTGATCCAGACTCACGCGCTGAACAAACCGGTTGAGCAGAGGCAATTTTTCCAGGCTGGATATTCGGATCGACCATTCGGGAAAGGGCATGTCCAGGTCCTCATACACCAGCCGGCTTTGCGAGCGCTGTCCGGTAGTGGTGGTGCTGCTGTTCAAAGAATAGGTGTCGTTGAACTTGAACTGGATTTTGATATCGCGCGAAAGCCCGAACCCCGAGGACAGACTCAAGTTATTGTTGACGCTGTTGCTGTTGCGATTGACCGAACTGCTGGCGCCGCTCTGGAACGGCACTCCGGTCGAATCACTCAAACCGAATTGATAACGCCAGCCGGGCATACGGCTCAGTCCGTACTGCGCCATGTTGTCCCGTTTTCCATAATTGATGCTCATGGGCTCAAAAACTTCAAAGAGCTTGCCGACCATGCCCATGACCGAGAACGGCTGAGCGGGCTGTGTTTTTTTGCCCTGACCGGCCTTGGCCTGCTTCTCCAATGCGGCCTTGGCGCTCACCTTGGAATTGGGCAGCGTGCCGGTTTTAGCCAAGGTGGTTGAGTCTGAAATCGCCCGGTTCAGTTGCGCCGAATCAGCCGCAACCTGCTCAAACAGCTTATCCAGATTTTCGCGCAATCCAACCAGTTTAACCGCTAATTTCTGTTCGCGTCGAATCTGCTCCAGGGATTTGACCCTTCCAGTGGCCTGCAGCTGCACGGAATCGCCCATCACGGTCTGCAGTTCGGTGAGATCCACTCGCTGGCCTTTGCTCTTTCTTTTCTCCAGGTTCTTGCGAATCGCGAGCAGGCGTTCGCGGATCTTTTTCTCTTTTTTAATCTGCGCCGACGTTTTGACTCGGCCGGTGACCGCCAGATAGACCGAGTCGTCCATGGCGGCCTTTAATTTGGCGGAATCCAGTTTAGCGCCCCTGGCCGCTCTGGCGGCTAACTCGGCGCGCAGCTTGCTCAACTGCTCGGTCAGTCTGCGCTCCTGCTGGATCCGCTCCGGCGTTTTAAGTTTTTTGGCCGCCCAGAGCAACGAATCCTGCACCGCTTCGCGGAACTTGGTGGAATCGACGGCGCCGCCTTTTTCGATCTGTTCAGCCAGCTCTTTGCGCGCCGCGGCGATCCGGGCGAGAATGCGCTTTTCCTGCTTGACCTGATCCGGCGGGATTAATCCTTTGGTCTGCCGCTGGATCGAATCCGCGATCGCTTGGCGCAACCGCTTTTCCGTGTACTGGATGTTCCTTTTTCGCTCTATAATCTTTCTGCGCGCATCGGACAACCGCTCGGCCGATTCTTTATCCATTTTGAACTGCTCCGGGGTCTTGATGCCCCAGGATTGCAGACGGATCGAGTCGGCGAGCGCCAGTTTATAGGCGCTGGAATCCGCGCTGCCCTTCTTTTTAAGCTGCTTGTCCAGGTCTTGGCGCAGCTCGGCCAGACGCTTGGCGGCTTGCTCCTCCAGCTTGTACTGCTCCGCCAGTTTCATTTTTCCTGTAGTCTTGAGTGAGAGCGAATCCGCCAGCGCCCGTTCAAGAGCGGTCGAATCGACAACGCCGCCCTTTTTCGCCGCTTTGGCGATCTGTTCGCGCGCCTGATCCAGTCGGGACTGCAGTTCCTTCTCCATCTTTATCCGTTCCGGCGATTTGATCTCCATGGCCATCAGCTGGACGGAATCCGCCTGCGCGGCGCGATAATCGGTGGAATCGGCCGGCAAACCTTTGTCGCGTTTTTCCAGCAATTCTTTGCGCAGCCGGGATAACCGCTCGAGCACCTGTTTCTCCCGCTTGAGCCATTCCTTGCCGCGGGCCTGTTTCTCCTTTTTGAGCTGTTCGGCTCTTTCTTTCGCTGCCCTGGCCTGCTGCTCCTTCTCCCGTTTTTCCCGCATCAGTTTATCTTTTGCTTCCTGTTCTTTCTGCTGCTGTTCCCTCTTGAGTTCCTCATCGGTTTTGAATACGCCCTGGCTCTTGAACAGCGCCGAATCGGCCAGCGCCTGTTTCAGCGCGGTAGAGTCCGCCTTGGGATCCTTGCTCGCCGCCTTCGCCAATGCCATGCGGGCGCGTGTGACCCGCTCTGCCACCTTTTGTTCCTGCTGTCGAAGCAATTTCTCGCGCTTGGCCTGTTCCTTGGCATCAGCGCCCTCTTTCTCCTGGCCTGCAGAGGGAGTGGACGGCCGGTCAGCGCCCGCTGCGTCGCGCGAAGGACGCCCTCGCACAGGCTGAGGCCGTCCCTGCTGGCCGGCGGAAACGCCGGGTCGCGGCCTTTGCGACGGCCCCGACCGGCTGCCGCCGGGACGGTACAGGCTTTTAAACAAGCCCGCCAGATCAAAACTGCCGGACAGGTTGTAGGTTTTGCCCATGGAGACGTCGCGCAGCCGTTGTTGGCGGTTGAAGCCGTATCGGAAATTAGAAGAGTAGGAGCCGTTGGTGGTCAGCCAGCTAAAGATCTTGGGATTATAGCGCAGAGACACATTCTGCGTCATATTGGTCAGAATGCCGAGACGGCCCTGATTGAGCATCATGCGCAGCGAATCGCTGGGAATGTCCTGCAGATCGTTGACATGACTCCGGCTGAGGTCCAGGGACAAGCTCTCGAACAGCTTGACCTGCGAGCTGAGGCTCGAATTAAAACTGTAGGTATTGTTATCGGTGAACAATTTGGTCCGCGTCAGCTGTTCGCTCAGGGTGCGCGTGCCTGAAATTTTGGCGTTGAAATTCGTCGGAGTATAGAACATCTTCATCTCCGAGAAACGCAACAGCAGCGGGGACTGGCCGAGGAACTTGAAAGGACGGAAATAGTTGTTCGGCCCAAAGGTCACGCCCCAATCGAGGTTGCCGGACTGCGACAGGTTCGAGGTGTGCTTCATCGTCGAGCTGCTGCCCTTGGCCTCGGACTGGGAATAGTTGGCGCGCAGACCGGATAAAAGATTCTTGACGATAAAGTGGTTGGAGCGCGAATTGATGCCAAAGGAGACGGTGAACCCTTGTTTTTCATTCATCGTGCGTATCTGCTCGAGGATGGAATCCGGCAGCGCGCTGGTCACTTGTACGTCGGTGCCGGGCTTGTATTTGGGCGTCGATTCGTTGCGGCCATAATTATAGCTGACCGGAATGCTCAATCCCAATTTGCGCGGCAAAAACTTGTCGAGGTTGATGCTGGCCTGAAAATTGCCCGCGATAGAATTGTCCCCGTCGCCGTAACGGGTGGAGATGTTGTGAAAGTCGGCATCCTGTTTGTTGACCTCGCCGTTAAACCGCAGCAGGTCGGCCCAATCGAAATCCACGCGCACGCGATAGGCCATGCCTTTGTCCTTTTTGACGTTGGACAGACGCAGCTCGTTGAGCCAGAGCTCGCCGTTGAACGGCTCCTCGCTGAGGTTGCGCACGCCGACCACCAGCATGCGCACGTTGCGCAGCGCCGGGCTGCCTTTGATGAACAGGGTTTTGCCCTCGGCGGTGATCTTTTGATAGCCGGTCCGATCCCCGGTGCTGTCATAGTTCTCGGCAATCAGCTTGATCGCCGACAGTTCAACTAGATCCACTTCAATGTTGTTGCGCGGATCCCACCCGTCGTATACTTTTTCGCGGATCTCATAATAGTTGTTCAGATCCGCGCCGAAACGGAGAAAGAATTCGATCTGACTGGAGTCCTCGCTGATATGCCGTTGGCGCACATCGTTGCCGCCGACGAACATTTTCAGAGTGCGGTAGTTGATGTAATCCTGCGCCTCATAAAAAGTCTTTTGCAGCACGCCGTTTTCGCCGAACTGCAGGTTTTTGACCGTCATCACCAGCGCCTGCTCGCGCTGCTGCGCTTGGGTGATCTTGTCGATCTCTCCGCGGACGCCCGGAGGCGCGATGTAATCGGGATCCTCATGCGTGTTCAACACCGTGGCAAAAACGCCCTTGGTGGAATCCGCCGGCAGAACGTACTGTTCCGGCCTGGCCGCATCCGCCACACCCAGTTCCTTCCATTCATTGCCCACCAGGTTGATGTCAGCGATCCAGACCGAGCCCGGCCCATGGAATCCATCGAACCAGAGGCGAACATAAGAGATCTCGGTGATCGAGGGATTGCCGATCTCGCGAGTGATGTCCGTTGCGCCGCGCAGCGGAATCCGGTAGAGCTTCCATTTGGTCTGGTAGTACTTGCCTTCGTTGGTACTGACCAAATACGCCTTGTCCGGGCCGTTGGGATCGAGGTTCACGCTGTATTCGAAATAGTCGTTGCGCCGGTCCAGACCGCCGTTTCGATTCATATCCTCGGTGTCCGGAATGCGGCCGCCGTAATCATTGGCATTGCCCTCCATACCGTTGATTTCCGAATAGTCGTCGCTGCGCTCCGTGTACCTCCAGTTGTCGTTGCTGTATGGTTCGCCCCGGTCGCGGATGCCGTTGCCGTTGATGTCCCAGTAATCGCCGCCGGCGACGATGGCGCGAGGATCGTTGTCCGCCATGCCGTCAATGCCTACATCTTCGTCGTCGTCGAGCACGTTGTTGCGGATCATGTTGCGCATCTTGTCTTCAGTGTTCAATTCATTGTTGGGAATGATATCCTCGGAGATGCTTCCCAGATCGATATGCATGGTTCCCGAATCGCCGTGCACCCAGATCTCCAGATACTTGCTCTCGGTCTGATCCCAATAGCCGGCGGACAGAGCTTTTTGAATGCCGCCCCAGGCCCTGGCTTTATCCGCGACCGAGTCGGGCGGGGTGAACTTGATCTGTAGGATCGAGGTAGTGCTGGCGGTGCTGCTGGTCACATCGCGGTTCGGCCAGATCTCCTGGATCGGATATTGACCATAGGGTTCCCACCACTGCAGATCGCCGCGATAGGTCAAGTCCACCGCGCTGGTGCCCGGCCGGTATTCCAGACGGGTCTGCGGGACCGAGCTCAGGCTCCAGCTGCGCCGGGAGATGCCCAGGGGCGTCATACTCTTGGCCGCTTCAAAATCGTCAATGTAAGCTACGCCGTCGTTGTCGTCGGTGGACTCGTTGTTGATCGTATTCGGGTTGGGGATGACCTGCGCCACCTCGCCCTCAAAGCGCAGCGTCGAGGGGGCGCGGGTATCGACAAACGGCAAAAAATTGGCGGCGCGCGTCATAAAGAAAGGCTTCATGGTCATGGAGGTGTTGACGTCCCACACCATGTTGCGCATCGGACCTTTGCCCACGCGGACTTTTTGCTCCAGGGTTCTCTCGTTCAAATACAGGAACGTGCCGCCGATAAAGCTGTCGTCCCACAACGCATACTCGGCGCGCGCGCCCATGATCGTCTTTTTATCGATCTGGAACATCTGGTTGCTCTCATAGGTCACATCGACGTTGGCCGTCGGCCGGGTGGCCTCTTCATTGAGCATGCGCAGAGTGCCGGTGAAATAGTCGATGGTATAATCTGTTCCGCGGTTGAGTTTGCGGCCGTTGAGCGTCACCTCTTCCGAGTTCTCGATGATGTTCATGCCCAGGCGGTATTCGGCGCTGCGGGTCTGCGATTCGACCTCGATGTAAAACTTGCTCTGCGCGGTGATGTAACTCTGCACTGTCGTATCATAGATGGCGCGCGTGCGTTTGTCATCAGGCAGCTCGGTGGCCGGATTCAGCGGATCAAAAGGACGCAGTTCCGGGAACCACAACTCGCCGCTGGCCAGCCGCAGCACGTTGTCGTTTTTGTCTACCACGTTGTCCGGCTTGAGGTTGCCGACCTTGTCCACCCGGTCCAGGCCGAAAATCTGCAGATAGGATTTGGCCGCGCCGTTGATCTCGATCGTCTCCTGCGGATCGCCGGAAGGCGGTTTGTAATAGATCTTGAGGTTAAATCCATCCTCCGGAATGTTGCTCGTGCCCAGACTGTAAACGTGTTTCCATTCCAGGTCCCAGGTCGGATCCGAGGGCATGGGATTTTCCGACCGCAGCATGCGCAGCTGGATCACCCGGTCCTTTTTGGAATCAAAGTCGATCATGCCGCGCACATAGCCCGAGCTGTCCCGGTAAGCGACCGCCAGCACCTCGCCGGTGCTCAGCGGGCTGTGCAGCCGAATATAACCCAACTCGGGATTGAAATCATAGTTGGTCTTTTCCAGGCGGATGAAATAGCCGAGATACATCGCTTTGCTCGAAACCGTGTCGCTGCGCGTCCTGATCACCTGCGTGTTGGTGTCCTTTCTAGCGACCGACCACGCCCAGCCGCGGATGGCTTTGTCCGGCTGATTCTGAAAATTGGGTTGGGAGGTGTACACTTCTATATCGGTGATGTTGCGATTGGGGTCATAGAGGAACAAACCGTCCGACGACCGCTGCGGGTAGTAATTGCGGTAATGCTCGTCGAGAAAAAAGTACTGATTCTTGATATAGCTGTAATCTTCGATGGTCTGCTTGTTCTGCGACGCGCCGCCGGACAGGGAGAGTTTTTTATTCTCCCCCTTCTCCTGGCTGGCGATGGCGGTCAATTGCAGCCTGCCGAAGTTCATCGCCGCCTTGAGGCCGAACAAACCGCTGCTCTGCCCGCCGAAGGTGACAAAGCGGGTGCCTGGCAGCGACAGCGCGATGTTGCCGGCCTCGATGGATTGAACAATTTCGTCTTCGTTGCCCTTGTAGCTCAAGTGCAGATTGTTTTCAAAATCAAAAGCGCGTTCAGAGTCCTGATCCACGCCGATGGTCACCTTTTCGCCCACATGGCCTTGCACCTGAAAACGCTGGGTCTGCTCCATGGTAAAACTGGTATGGCTGCCGTTGGCCAACGACGTGGACACTTCGCTGCGCTTTTCATTGCGCAATCCGCCCTTGATGTTGATCTCCCCGGTGACATCCAATCCCACGGTGCCGCCGCCAAAGATGGCCTGAAAGGTGCGGTTCTTGATCTCCACCGGAATATCGATGCGCAGGGCGCCGCCGGTATGTCCGGCACTGCTCTCGCCCAGCTTGGCCAGCGCACTGCGCACCCACAGGGTGCTTTGATTGTGCATGCGTCGGATCTGGACATAATCCGACAGCGAAAGAAACGTCGGCAAGCGGAAATCCACCTGATCGAACTTTTCGACAAAGTTGATGTTCTTGCCGGTGGAATCGATTTTCACTTCACGCCGCAACGCGGAGAGCGTCCTTTTCAAAACCGGCGTGCGCGCTCCGTTCATATGCAATCCGAGAAACGGCTCCTCCTCGAGGATCGGCACCCGGGGGTCTGCGGCGTGCGGCAGCTGCATGCCGATATAAGGCTGCACCTCGGCAGCGGCATCGGCGTGTTTATCCGCCCAAGCCTCACCGCGCAACAGGAAATGGAAAAGGATCGAGAACATCACCGCAGGCAAAAGGGTGAGATTCGACCGCTGTTTGTCGCTCAAGGTCTTCAAGGACTGTGATTGGTTCCGCTGGTTCAGCTGACAGTTACAGATCAGTAGCAAACGCGACGATAAAAGGCTCCTTTGTCAGGATGAAGAAGGACCCGGTGCAGCCGGGCATGCCTGCGGTGAAAGTTTAATTTAATGATAATTATGATCAGGAGCAATATAAAAAACTTACCTAACTGCAAATAGTTCCCAACCTTGTACCGGCAAGAAGCCGAGAACGGCATCACTCCTGAACCAGTCATGCAAATATCGAACCAAGCCGAGCGAAGAAACGAAGAATTAGCCGAAGTTGAAATTTTTTCTTGATGTTAAACATTATTTTTACTATTTTTAAACAAGCTGTCTTTTCTTTCATTTACTGATGCGAAACGTCAACCATGCGAATTCTATCCCGATACGTTTTAAAAGAGCATTTTGGCCCATTTGTCTTCTCCATGTGCGTCATCACACTGCTCTTCATTTTAAACCTGGTTTTTCGCGATTTAAGCCGCATCCTCAGCAAGGGCTTGAGTTTGGCCACTGTGGTGGAATTCTTTTTTCTGCAATTAGCCTGGATTATCGCCCTGGCCGCGCCCATGTCGGTGCTGGTGGCCACTGTGATGGCCTTTGGCCGTCTCAGCGGCGATCAAGAGATTACAGCCATGAAAGCCAGCGGGGTCAGCGTGCTCACCATGATCAAACCGGTGCTGCTGGCCTCTATTCTGCTGGCCGCGATGATGATCTGGTTCAATGACCACGTGCTGCCCGATTTCAACCACCGCGCCCGTCTGCTGACCGCCGACATCTACCGCAAAAAGCCGACCATCCGTCTTGAGGCCGGCGTCATTTATCGCGATCTGCCGGACTTTACTCTGCGGGTGCAAAACATCGTGCAAAAGGGCGATACCGCCTTTGTCGATTCCGTGTTCATCGACGACAACAGCGCTGCGGATGTCAGCAAGATCATCTTTGCAAAACGCGGCTCTATCTTTTTCAACCAGCAGGCGGAGATGCTGCTGTTGACCCTCTATGACGGCGAAATGCACGAACTCGATCTGAAAAAACTGGAGCAATACCGCAAGCTCTCTTTCCCCAAGCAGAACCTCGCCGTGTCCGTGCCGGGCATGGCGCTGGAACGCAGCGACTCGCAGGCGCGCGGAGATCGCGAGAAAAGCAGCGCCATGATGCTGGCGGAGATTAACACCAACGAACAGGATATCGAGAGGAACCGCCGGGAGCTGACGCAGCAAATCGGCGATCATTTTCATCGCTATTTCTCCAAACCAGAGACCTTTGCCCGGCTCGGCCGGCCGACGGTTGGCGATGAGCCGCCAACCCAGGCTCTACCGCCTCTGAGCGGCGTCCTTGCGGATCATCTGCGACTGCAGCAGCAGATCGACGGACGGCTCTCCACGCTTCACCATCTGCAGCGGAAGAACAGCAGCCTGATGGTGGAGGTGCAGAAAAAATATTCTATCCCCGTGGCATGCATCATCTTTGTACTCATCGGCGCTCCGCTCGGCATCATGGCCCGGCGTGGATCTCTTGCCATGGCCGGCGGCATCAGCTTTGCCTTTTTCCTGCTTTACTGGACTACGTTGATCGGCGGAGAGGAATTGGCGGATAAACAATTGATCACGCCGTTCGCCGCCATGTGGACCGCCAACATCCTCGTCGGCATAGCCGGCCTGTATCTGGTGTTTCACTCCACCTATGAAGCCACATCCATTTTGAGCGTGCGGTTCAAAAAACTGTTCAAACGGTGGACCCGGAGGCCCGCATGAGAGTGCTGGACCGGTACATCCTGCGCCGTTTCTGTTTTGTCCTGTTTTTCTCTCTCATCGCCTTTATCTGCATTTTTTTGATCGTGGACTCGATCGAACGGCTGGACGTCTACATCGGCGAAAAGGTGCCCGGCCTGATCGTGCTCAAGCTGTATGTCTATTACCTGCCCTACATCGTCATTCTGACTCTTCCGGTCGCCATGCTGCTGGCCAGTCTGTTCAGCGTCGGCAACATGGCGCGGCAAAATGAAATCGTCGCCATGTCCGCTTCCGGAGTCTCTCTCTATCGCACGCTGGCTCCGCTGCTGGTGTTCGCCTTTCTCATCAGCATCGTAGCCTATTACTTTAGCGAATATGTGGTGCCGCAGGCCAGCAGCAGCCGCGCCCTGCTCATCGACCACTATGTAGAAAAAAAACGCGAGTCCCATCGCAAGCGCATCAACAATGTATTCATGCGCGATGACCGCAATCGCCTGATCAGCATGCGCTACTTTGACGCCGCCCGCAACATCGGCCACCATGTCAGCGTTCGGCGGTTCGAAGGTCTGGAGCTGCTCTACCGGCTGGATTGCCGCACCATGGCCTGGGAGGACAGCGGCTGGGTGCTTCGCAACGGCGTGGAACGGATCTTTGATCAGGGGCAGGAGACCGTGGCCCTGTTTGAAGAAAAGAGGCTGGAGGATGAAAATCTCAGGCCGCAGGATTTTGCCAAGGTGCTAAAACAACCGGAGGAGATGTCCTATCAGGAGCTGACCGCCTTTATCGAAGAAGTGCGCCAAAACGGCGGCGATGAAAGCCACTGGCTGGTGGACCTGTATCTAAAGCTCTCGATTCCGTTCGCTAATTTTATCATCGTGCTGTTCGGCGCACCGCTGGCTTCGCCCAAGCGGCGCAGCGGCGGAGCCACCGGCTTTGGCCTCAGCTTGATCATCTGCTTCGTCTATTTCGGCCTGGTCAAGATCTGCCAGTCCTTTGGCCAGAACGGCGTGTTGCCGCCGCTGTTCGCCGCCTGGTCCCCTAACGGCCTCTTCGCATTGGGCGGTCTGCTGATCTTATTGCGCACGCAGAAATAGGCTGCTGCTGAAGGGGTTGCCTCTTCGCCGACAGAGCGACTCCCCGGCAGCATGGACCCTGTCGCATTGCTCGTCGTCTCTCCTCAAGCCACGCTATCTGCAGCATGGCGCAGCCAGCAAAGGCCTTGTACAGCCGGCGGCTTATTTCCGTTTAGGCCAATTGACCTCAACGCTCTTTTTAAAGCGGTAAGAGAAAGGCAACAAACAAGCTGTCTGTGCCTTCCTCTTCTCCGTTTTTTGGGGGTATTTTATTATATGCATTCTTTCTT
>Ga0209311_1000110_pt1 | contig 95705 bp, 66 predicted proteins | sample AD_UKC045_MetaG_FD_184417 | JGI IMG/M metagenome (GOLD analysis project Ga0209311, IMG submission 184417) | Active sludge microbial communities of municipal wastewater-treating anaerobic digesters from USA - AD_UKC045_MetaG (SPAdes) (version 2) | ecosystem: Engineered > Bioreactor > Anaerobic >...
GAGATCATAGCCTCCGTGACCCGTCTGTCATAAGGCAGGCGGCCGAGAAGAGCATTACCCTGTGCAATGCACCATCCTTCAATACTGTCAGTCATGGCCTCGTTGAGATCATACTTGTTGATGATAACTCCAATATCACCGGTAAATTTCCGGGCAACCTCATGAACCCTTTTCATATCCCCGAGACCTGACATCGTCGGTTCGGTAACGATGATGACCTTATCCACACCTGTTACGGTTGAGATGACCGGGCACCCTATTCCCGGGGGACCATCGAGCAGGATTATGTTCATCCCATGATCTTTGGCCACCCTCTTCGCCTTATTCCTTACCATGTTTACCAGTTTGCCTGAGTTCTCCTCACCGGGAGCAAGACGTCCGTAAACCATCCTGCCGTTTCTGAAACTGCCGGAATACATCCTGCTCCTGTCACCGGGCACCATGGTTATTGCATCCACCGGACAGATACGCGAACAAAAGAAGCATCCCTCACATGATCTCTCCGAAATTATAATTTTGCCATCCACCCGGGTAATAGCATCAAACCGGCAATAACTCTCACACATGCCGCATACGGTACATAGCGCATTATCCACCACAGCGGAATAGCCTCCGATGTAGACCTGTTCCGTATCATGTTCGGGGTTGAAGAGCAGGAAGAGGTTTGCCGCTTCAACATCACAGTCAGCTACCACCAGCCTTTCACCGGCTGTGGCAAAGGCTGCCGTCACACTTGACTTGCCCGTGCCTCCTTTACCGCTTACTACTGCCAGTTCCATATCTGTCAATAATTTTGTCAGCCAATTCTTCGAAGAGGGAAGCCAGCTCCGGCATTTCATCCGTCACCAGCCTGCCCTCAGAGTATGCCCGCGCAATGGCAGGGTCATACCTGATCTCGGCAAGGAGAGGTATCTTTTCCTTTTCCAGGTAACCGGCAACATCCCTGTCACCTATATCAGATCTGTTTATTATCACCGCCGGTTCCTTACTCATCTCCTTCAAAGTCTCAACGCTCTGCCGCAGATCACTGAGGCCAAAAGGGGTAGGCTCAGTCACCAGCACCACAAAGTCAGCTTTGTCTACCGTCTGAATAAAGGGGCATGATGTTCCGGGTGGCGCATCGAGGATAACCACCCCCTCATCACCGGACTCCTTTATGGCGGCATTGATTACCCTTACAGTCGAGATCTCGTTGACATGCAACCGTGCCTCTATCAGCGGATTATTCTTGTCAGTCATGTAAGAGGTGACTGTTCCCAGTGTCAATGGCTTTTCTGTTATGGCTTCATCATTGCATGCATAAGAGCATGCCCCGCAGCCATGGCAGATGCTTTCTATCACCTCAATCACTTTTGCATTGGGTACAAAAAAAATAGCATTGAAACTGCACCATTGACTGCACCGTCCACACCAGGTACATACATCCTTGTTTATGACCGGAACCTGGTGGGTCACCTCTTTCACGGATACTTTTTCGGTTCTGAAAAACAAGAGGTCATTCGGAGCCTCTGCATCACAATCTGTCAGAGTCACCCTGTCACCCCGACGGGAGAGCACATTAAACAGATTTGTTGCAACAAAGGTCTTGCCTGTGCCTCCCTTGCCGCTGGCTACAGCTATCCTCATAGCGCATGTGTGCTAATCATATGCCAGCCGCATCTTTTCGTCAGCCAGCACAGATTTGATAAACTGCTGCATTGCCTCACCCTTCCAGGTGCCCAGGCTCATGTGGGTTGTGTAATACTTCTGCGGAATCGGATGTGTGCCTACAACCACCTCTATCCCGTACTTCTCCGGGATAAAGCGTGTGAAGTAATCAATCCTGGGGCATGGCGGGTATCCAACCACCATGCCTGTTGCAAGGTGGATAACGTTTACACCGTTCTTTTTCATCTCCTCAGGTGAATACTCCACATTGCCGCCCGGACAGCCGCCACAGGTAGTGAAGGCTGCTATCTCCGCATCCTCACCATTGTACCTGTCAAAGGCACCCTCACGGTTGCGGAACGACCTGAAGCACTTGCCACCTGCGCAGGTATGGTACCTGTCGCATATGATAATGCCAATCTTCTTCTTTTCCATGATGATATACTAATGATCACAATAATTAGCACCGGTTTGAAGCCTGTTATTGAGGAGGTCTGCAGCCAGTTCATCAGGACTTTTCACAGGAGCTCCCACAAATACATTTATTGAGTGCCGGTTAAAGAGGCCAATTGCTCTCTGCCCTATTCCTCCGGCTATCACATCCGTGATTCCCTGCTCAGCCAGCCAGGCGGGAAGAAGTCCGGGCTCATGTGGCGGGGGAGTGACAACTGTTTCTCCGGTAATGTTTTTGTCATCGGCATCAACTATTGCAAACTGTTCACAATGGCCGAAATGAGAACAGAGCACACCTCCTTCGAGGGGAATTGCTATACGTTTTTTCATTGCTAAGAAATGGTTATTTATTGTATATGAATCAATTACAAATTTGTCATCAAGCTTTGAGCGGATACTCTCAGTACTGATTACTGTCCGGCTTGCCCTTTTCAGCGGCCTCTGCCGCGAACGGCACCACGCCCTGTTCCTGCCGCGCGACCAGTGCCTCGTCCTGATCTGACTGCATGGCCTGGGCCACGACCAGCTCCTGCTGCGCGACCAGCACCATAACCAGCATCACCCCCTGCTCCAAGTGCACGACCAGTGCCTCGTCCTGATCCGACTGCGCGGCCTGCGCCATATCCGGCACCACGTTCTGATCCATCTGTGCGACCCGCACCACGTCCTGCGTCATAGCCTGTGCCATAGCACACACCGCCTCTTCCTGCAACGTTACCTCTGCCGGCGCCCCGGCCACCTCCCCGTCTCCTGCCCAGGCCCATACCTTTGCCTATACCCGGCATACGGTCCAGACCGGTATCGCTGCCTTTTGTTTCCGGGGCATTCAATTCCAGATTATTGGCACCGGCCTTTTCACCGTCCGCCATCCCGGCATTGCCGGCATCGAAATCCGTACACTTGCCGGCTTTCCAGCCGGTCATCGGTCCCTCACCATGAGGACCTCTTTGATCTAATCCAGGCATAATTCTCCTATTTATTGGTTATTTTTCAACATATCAATCACCGACTTAACTGTCCTTTCCGGCTCCCTGATGGCCACCATCTGGATTTTAAGGTTGTCAAGCAGTGGCTTTATATTCACTCCGAACTCTCCGGAGATGATCTTCTTCACATCCTTTGACGCCACCAGCCGGACCGAAGCCGGACCGGCACCTTCCACGGCATCCTTGTTCGGGTTTGGCAGGATCTCCACCCCACCTGTCTCTGTATCATAAATGACAAAAAATGCACAGCGGCCAAACCGCTGGTCGAGCCTGCTCTCAAGGCTCTCTCCTGTACTTGTTATTGCTACTTTCATATTCCCGTATGTTTAAATATCTGTTGCCGGAAGGTTGTTTTTTCTCATTAGGCGGCTGCCGCAAACCAGACATCTCTCATCCCTGCAGCGCCGTGAATGCTCATGCCTCTTCTCATAACCGCAGGCGGGACAGACACAGATGTCAGAAAAACTACGGCGGGCATCCGGTGCCGGGTCATCAACAGGATCATAAGTGACAATACTGTTGTCTCCGCACAACGTGCATTTTTCAGGGGTAACACTCTTCTCAGGCTGGTTGAAGAGACAACCACAGCCATTGCATTTGTACCATTCACTGTCAAAGTAAACCTTGCCTCCTTCTATGATGATCTGCTTTCCCGTTACCAGCGCATCGGCAATCTTTGCTCTCGCTTTTGAATAAATACGGGTAAGTGTAGGCCGTGAGACATTCATTACCCGGGCAGCCTCATGATGGTTGAAATTCTCATAATCACAGAGCCTGAGAACCTCATACTCCTCAAGGTGCAGAAAGACTGATTGCGGCTTGCCAGCCTTCGCTAGCCCGCCATAGGGCTTGAACCCGGAGATAACCGGAGGATTGCTGACTCTTCTTAATCTTTTTGGGCGTGGGGACACTTTTTGATCATTTGTTCATTACAAATATAATGAACATATGTTCATAATAAAAATATCATAAGGTTTTTTGTGGATTATTATTATAACAGATTTGCAACTGCTATTCATTCCAACAGTAGCTGCTATTCATTCCGGCCATAGTTGTTATTAATTACGGTCGAAACAGCTCTGCATTCCGGACGCAACTGCTCCTGATTCCGGTCATAAATGCCCTTCATTCCGAACGCAGATGCTATTTATTTCTGTGGCAGCTGGCTCTGAATATGGGATATGTGAGCCTCTCTACTTAAAGAATCTGACACATGAAGGGGCATTGAGCGTCAGAGATGAGACAGCTTCATCACTGTTACCCGCCTCATGTACCACAGAAATCTCATCCGATCTCTGGTTAGCAACCAGGAAAAACCTGCCTGACGGCGATACCGCGAAATTGCGAGGCCAGTTACCGGCGCAGTCGTTGAGAGTCTGACCCGACAGTGTTCCGTCAATCCCCACACTGAAGGTCACGATGCTGTTATGTCCCCTGTTGGAACCATAGATTTTCTTCCCGTTACGCAAGAGGTGTATGTCAGCACAATAACTTTTCTCTGCATACCCTTCAGGAAGGGTGCTGACAGTCTGTTTTGCAGTAACGGTATCTGACAGGATATTGTAAACTGACATTGAGGAGTTGAGCTCATTGATTACATAGAGGTTTGCCGGGGGTCTGTCTATTGCCATGTGCCTCGGGCCGCTTCCGGGCTCAGTGCTGAAGTAAGCTATATCTGCATTCATAAGAAGCCCCAGGGCGGTATCCAGCTTCAGCTGATGAATCCTGTCAAGGCCCAGGTCGGATATATAATATGTGCGAAGCCTGGGATTATAAATGGTCATGTGGGGGCGCGACTTCTCACCGTAAAAGATAACATCCGTGACCTTATCTGGTATGCCCCCGTTATTCAGCTTAACCACGGAGACAGAACCGCTGCCGTAGTTGGCTGTGATGAGGTATTTGCCATCAGCTGAAACCTCTATATGGCATGGTCCGCCACCTCCCTGGTTCAATGAACTGACTTTTTCAAGGCTTTTGCTATTCTTATCATAACGTAAGGTTGTGATTCCTCCCCCGGCTTTCATGTTAAAAGTGTCGACCTCATTGACAAGGTATATCAGGCCTCCTCTTCCGAAGGTAAAATATGAAGGGTTATCCCCGACGGAGATCTCCGATATCTTATCAATGCTGCCGTTGCCGTCCAGCCGGCATAGCATCACATCAGCAACACCATCGCGTGAATAGCCGGATGCTATGAAAATGTTCTCCCTCATATTACAGGAAGAGATGAACGCTGCAAGTGTCACAATCATTAACAAAGCCTGATTCTTCATTGGATTGCCTGTATATCATTATTCTCGTTTGTCTGCCTCTATAGTACCGGCCTGACCGGATTTTGCTGCCGGCTTTAATCACCAGGCTTAATAAGATTCATCAGGTCCCTGAAAGCTGATCCGAAAATCAGGTAACTGGTATTGCCTGCAATGGTCCCCTCGTTCTGTCCCCACAGGAATGGCCAGTCGTCGTAGTTTTCAAAGTGATCAGGTTTTCTGAACAGTACCCCCGGCGCGACATTACCCGGAATGAAAGAGAAATCAGCCCTGTTGTTACCGTAGAAGACAGCTTTGGGACGTGCGGCACCCACTGCTGCAACAAATGAATAATTGTGGTACGGATGGCATCCAAACAGCCAGTTGGCGGTCTTGAATGCATGATCAGCCTCAATGATATCAGGGAAATATTTGCTGGCAAAGCAAACTGTAGTGCCAAAATTCAGCACTTCTCCCGCTCCTGCCCAGTTGCCAAGGCCTATAGGCACTCCGTAAGGATTATCACTTTCAAGCTTTTCGATGTATTCCCTGTACTTTATAACATAGGGGCGGAGCTTCTCCCTGTAGGCGGCATCCATATAAGGTATGGCATCCAGGGCTGTCAGGAGGCTGAAGCTGACGAAACGGTCAAGTGAAGGCCATAAAAGTTCCAGGAATTTGTCCCTGTACTGCTCCTCTCCTGTTGAAATGAACAACTCAAGAGTGGCACCGGGAGTTGCCGGACCTCCTCCCCATGTGCGGTTATCCCCGGGTCTGTCGGCAATCAGAGCCGTCGCCTCTTCCAGAAGTCGTTTCGACTGCCTGAGAGCTCTCTCCGAGAGGTCATCATTGTATCCCTTCAAAGCCCGGCTTGCCGCGGCAAAGACCGTTGCGGCTGAAAGGTCCAGACCGGGATTGCGGCTTGTAAATGCCCACATGTCATCCCTGACTCCGCTCGAGCGGCCGTCAGCAGCTGTCTCATACGGGCCCAGGTCAGGATTATAGGGCAGACCGTCAGTTATTGAGGCTGCATCACCCAGATGATGGTAATTGTCAAGAACAGAGTTCGAGAGCGTCTGCGCCATATGGCCGATAATCTCTGCCTGTGCTACCAGGTTCAGTGTCCCATGCTCTATGAACTGTAATATGTCCGGTGTCCCGTCAGGGCGGTGAAGATCTACGTACCGCTGTTTCTGATCAATAAAGGTCTGATCACGAAAGGGTTTGAAATACTCCCATATTCTTACAAAGTTCTGCACCACCATTATGTTTGATCCGGTCTCGATATCAAAATCGCCGGCATCGAAAAAACCTCCGATGTTTAGTCCGGGGATCAGTTCCAGCGCCTTGAACCTGGTATCGGTTGTCGGGCCCTGCCAATGCAGGTCAAAGTGGTCAGTGTTTGGCGGAGCCTGGAGATAACCTTCTCTGAACGGCTCGCCATGCCAGACCCTGTATGCCTCGTTTACGAACATATGATTCATGTGTATCGGAATCCATACATCGGACGTGGCATCGGTAATCCTGTCGTAAACGCTCTCCTCAATCAGGAAGTTATTTGTCCTGTGCTTCCCATATTGAATATAGTAAATACCAGGGGTCGTGACCGAAGAAAAATCGAATTTCACATAGTGGTACTTGAAATAGTCACCCCAGGGAGTGATATTGCCGCTGAATACCCTGGTTGCACTACCGTCTTCGCTTACCCTGCAGAGTGATGCTTTTGCCAGTGGCTTGTCTTTCTTGTCAAGCTCAATAACGGAGACTTTGGGCTGTGACGGGAGGTAGCCCACCTGCGAAAAGCCGATGTTTGGCTCTCTTATCCAGCCTTTGATTGCATTGGGTTCAACTGTCCAGGTCAGTACCTTTCCGGTTTTTCCTGCCGGAAGGAGGCTGCGTACGACGAACCAGCCATTTTGAGCGAGCGTACGACCATCGAATAGCATCAGGTCTGCATCCTGTGAAGTGATTTTCACCAGGCGCTCAGGGTCATCAGGTGCAAGAATAAAAGTGCGGCCTGTTTCAAGCGGCAGCGGATCAATGAACCTGCCGGTTCCCCTGTCATCGGATGTAACATACCCTTTGAACTGCTTAGGCTTCTGGCTATTGGGTTTAGTGACACTGTTGCCTGCCACATACCGGGGGAACCGGTTATAGCGCCCGTCAGCCAGATAAGCCTTGTTCCAGTATTGGGAGGGAAGAAACTCAAGATTAAACCCTGCATTTCCTGCAAGTGCATCAGGAACGGGTTTGTCAAGATAAACAGATATCTCAACGCCCTTGCCTTTGGCGGTGACAACTACCCTTGAATCAAAATCGTAATCAGGATACCTCAATGCAACTTCTATTGATTTCGATGCAGGATCCACTTTCCGCGACGGCATTGCAGGCACCAGATCCCACTGCTCCGGGGTGGCTGAAAGCCTCACAGCACCACCCTGTGCCGTTCTGACACCATGATGAATCAATTCTATTCCGGCGTTCTTCTCATCGTTGAAACCTCCGGTAAACTGGTTACTGTATACCAGAACATTGACACCCTGCCTCTCGAAATACTCAAGCTCATTGAGTTTCAGATCCTGCCCGGAAACGTAGTTGAGCAACGCGGCCAAAAGCAGTGCGAATGATAAAACAGATATTCTCTTCATGCTTAACAATATCAAATCAGATAGAGGTATAAATTTAAAACCTGCTCAGTGACTTCTGAAATTCCATTTTGAATTGTCACTGTTCATGTCAAATCTGCCAAGTGAAGGCGTACTGTCACCCACAGATACAAGGACCAGGTTCTCGTCTGAACCCGGGACCACCTTTGGCATAATCCTGTATGTGCCGTCAGTCAGCTGATCTATTCGCCATAACTGCTCCGGTGCACCCGTGAATTCAGGAACAGTAATTACCTCTGCATCAGCAGTTGCTGCCAGCGCACGGTTTGTCCCTGCTATGACAATCCTGTAATACGGGCCTCCAAGATACCCTCCTGCGTCAGGCACTGCCGTAATAGTCCATTGCTGATGCGGGCGGCTCATGTAATCTCCGATCCTTACGTCAATCTCTCCGGCCGGCCATGTGTGAATTACATCGGCCAGTTCCTGTGAAGGAATGGAAATTATCGGTTCATCAGGGTCGGGACGAAACCCGCGCATCCTTCCGGGCATTCTTATAAAATCCACTGTCAGTTCCAAAGCATATCCTCTTCTCACAGACTCAATTTCATATGTTCCTTCCCTGAAGATATCCCCGGCAACAGGCCAGCCATCTTTCCACAGCAACGGACGGATGCCCAGTACGCTGCGGCCACTCTGGTCAAGGTCCGCTTCATAATGGCATGACATCTTTTCGACCCCCTCTTCGAGAATCAGCCGTCCGAAATGGCCCGGTCCGATCAGCCTGCCTCCTGCAGACAGCACCATTTTACCTCCGCCTCTGAGCATGTCTCTTCCCATATTGTCGAGGTATGGGCCGGTCACACTCCTGGAGCGTCCGACAACAATATTATATGTCGAGTTTGCACCATCACAGCATGTTCCGTGCGTGCCAAGGAGGTAATACCACCCGTCACGATACTCCAGGTCTGTTGCTTCACAGTCAATGGCAATATCAATGGCTTTATTCCCCTCCACGCGCTTTCCTGTCTGCGGATCAAGTTCTATGAGACGGATAAACCCGAAATAGGTTCCGTAGGAGCACCAGAGCCGTCCATCATTCGGATCAAGGAGAAGGCCCGGATCGATTGCATCATTATCTTCAATGCCGTCGGACTGGGCAACCAGGATGGGTTCCGAATACTGGAAATCGGGAGATTGCGGGTCGAGCGTCTTATTCCACATTGTAAGTATTCTCCCGTTATGTCCGCCACCCAGGCCACCGCCTGTAGCGCCATAAACTATAAGATAACGATCGCCTATTTTCATTGCATCCGGTGCGGCTCCGCCTCCCGGCCTTACTGCACCGCTGTTCCATATCCAGCCATCTTCCGATATCAAACCGCCTCCGCCTGTTCCAAAGGTGTAATACTTCCCGTCACACTCCATGATGGTTGACGGATCATGTATGAAAGGTTTGCCAGACTGTGCTGTTGCTGTTGCCGCAAAACAAACTGATATCAGGGCTATTGCACTCAATTCTATAATTTTTGTTTTCATCATAATACGATATTGTTTTTAAAGGAATGATGCGATCCACATGATTGAATGACACTATTTACCGGTAATGGTCAGGTTTCTTACCGGTTCTCCATTCTCATCCAGGAAACGAACACAGAAATCACTCATTCCAGGGCCATTGATTACAACTCCCCGGATTATATTTTTCCCCTTGTTAAGCGTCAGGCGGGGGGACACACAATCATCCATAACCATTCGCCTGTCGCCGGAAAGCAATACTGCTTCCTCCCCGTTCAGCCACCACATGGATGCGGAATTTGACCCTACTGCCATCCTCACGTTCTTAACTTCCTCCGGACTGTTAACAATTGTTACCGCCCAGAAGATCACACCATACACCTGTTTATGCAATCCATAGGCAAAACGGAACAGTTTAACATTGAAGTTTTTGCTGTCCAATGCATGCCATGTAAGCTCGTTGTCTCCAACTCTTACCTTTTCACCATTCTTTGGAAGAATTGTAAACTGATCCGGGAAATAGAGGGTATCAAACGCTTTCCTGAGGTAACTGTCTGTAAAAACAGTATTGGTAAAGTTTGGCTTACTGATTGGCTCAAGCAGCAACCAGCGCTGAATGAAACCATCAACATCAGGTGACTTTTTCGATTTTGCTGCCGGTGTAAAGTAACCAGCAATGCTTCTTACAGTATCAAGTTTTGTGGGATCGTCCATCTGACGAAAGGGTCTCTCGGGTTGTGCGTGCAACACCGGCCCGGCCAGAAATAATAATCCAACCCCGAATAGTAATGCTTTGGTTTTAATGCTCATAACGTATCTTTAAAATGTTTGTGTTTATATCGGTTCAAAATATCAATTATTCATCTCTGCATTGTCCCGGACAAATAACCCCGGAAATTAAATCACTAATATTCTTTCACTTAAAAACCAGCACCAGATTCCGCTGCATCTTGCGCAAGAATGCGAAAGTAACAAAATTTTATGTTTACAAAGTGCCGGCACTCTTTTCCGGAAGCAGTTCGGGGATATTTTGCTAACTTTCGTACCCCGGTTTTTTATGTAAAATATTGACAGGTGAAGAGACTTCTGATAATATTATCTCTCACATTATTCCTGAATCCTGCTGATGGCAGGCCGTATTACTTCAGACAGTACACAAATGACAACGGCCTGTCGAGCAATACAGTGATGGCAGGCATTCAGGACCGGAGAGGCTTTATGTGGTTTGCCACGAAGGAAGGCCTTAACCGTTTTGACGGCACTCAGTTCAGGATCTACAGCCATAACCAGACAGCATCAAACAGCCTCCCGAACAACTTTATCCTGGCCTTATGCGAGGATAATGAAGGATGGATATGGATCGGAACAGCCAGGGGTATCTGTTATTATCTGCCTGACAATGATTACTTCGGTACGATTGAAAATGACAAGTATCAGATTGACATGGCTGTGGTGGACATAGCTGCCGATGACAACAATAATATCTGGCTTGCCACTTTTGACGGAACTTACAAGTACAACAAGCAAACCGGTCAACTGACATATTATCCGGGGAGCGAGTACTTCCTGCCCAACAGATTCACACTGACAAATGCAGGTGATCTCTGGATCTCCGCTGATGACGGATCTATTTATGAATACAATCCCAGAACTGATGACTTCACCGGCTTCAGAATCCTTACTGACAATGAGATCACCTCGGTTACCCTTGGTGAGATTGTGGAGGCCGGTAATTACGGATTTGTGGTTGCAACAAATACCGCAGGCCTCAGGTTGTTTGAACCCAACTCGGGTAAGGTAACCACTCTGTTCCCGCAAGACAACCGGTTGCGCAACGAAATTATAATCAACACTATACAGCTATTTGAAAATAAAAACATCTGGATAGGATCAGAGTCAGGCATTCATATCTATAATCTTGAAACGGGGTTTGTGAAATCCCTCCAGATGGTACCGACAGATCCTTACTCTCTTTCAAATAACGCAATCCGTTTCCTCTACCGCGACAGGGAGGGGGGCATCTGGGCAGGGACATTTTATGGCGGGGTCAATTATCTTCCACAGGTAACCAAGCCTTTCGAAAAGTTTTATCCGACCGGATTACCCGGTTCACTGACCGGTAACGTGGTAAGGGAGATCAGGGCTGACTCATACGGCAATATCTGGATAGGTACGGAAGATGCCGGGCTGATCAGATTTGATCCGAAGAGCGCTGTTTTCTACTCTTACTACGGGAACAGTCCCTCACGGGTAAACAGCCGGAATACCCAGGGATTGCTGGTTGACAATGACATGCTATGGGTCGCGACGTATGACAACGGCATTTACGTACTGAATCTGGAGACAGAAAAGATCAGGCATCACTTCACTGTCAAAGACCCTGCCCTGAATCTGAAAACCAACTCTTTCATAACTTTCCTGAAGACGGCTGACGGAACTGTCTACGCGGGCAGCTTCTCAGGGTTGTACCGGTTCAGCAGGGAGACCTCTGCCTTCACTCTTCTTGATTCAGTAGCGCCTGGCGCTTTCATACATGCCCTTTATGAGGATACCAGGGGAACCATCTGGATAGGAACATACGGAAGAGGTTTGTTCAGGTATAACGCAAAATCTCACGTTTGCGAACAGGTGAAATCTGATGCCGGTGATTACAGTAATATCAGCAATGATTATATAACCTCGTTATATGAGGATAAGGATCATAACATCTGGTTTACTACGGAAGGAAACGGCTTCAGCTATATTGATCCGGCAACCTCCGCCATCACCCGGTTCATTCCGGGCAGGGATGTTGAGTTTGCAATATACTGTGCCATCCTTCAGGACAGTCATGGTCAGATGTGGATAACTTCCACCAGGGGATTGCTGCGCTATGAACCTCCGACAGGTAAATTTACCACATATACCAGACACGAGGGCCTGTTGGGGAACACCTTCAGTTATAATTCCGCCTATCAGGACAAGAATGGCAGGCTCTATTTCGGGATGGTGAACGGACTGTTGACATTCAATCATGCAGACATAAAGGAAAGCACATATAACCCCCCGGTATATTTCACCAATTTGATTGTCAATGGCAAAGAGTATCTCAGTAATCCGGCCGGTTCTCCTGATTCAAAGTCAATACTTGTTACTGACAGAATCTCACTGAAGCATAATCAGTCATCGCTGAACATTGAGTTTGTGTCACCAGGTTTTACAAGCCCCGGTCTCACAAAATACAGGTACATGATGGTGGGCGCTGACCCTGACTGGACAGAGATGTCAGGCGACCATAAAGTAAATTACGCAAATCTGGCTCCCGGAGATTACAGATTCAGGGTCATTGCATCAACCAACGGAGATATATGGAGCAATACCGAAGCCAGCATGAGGATCAGGATATCTCCCCCATGGTGGTTCTCTTTGCCTGCTTACATCTTTTACCTGATCACTGCTGCCATTATCGGCTACTTTCTGATAATCACCTATCTGAAAAGAAAAGCTGCTGAAAATCAAAGGAAAATAGAAGCCATTGAAGCCGGGATGGAGAGGGAAATACTAAATGCCAAGATCAACTTCTTTACCAACATAACCCATGAAGTCAGGACTCCCTTGACGCTCATCAAGGGTCCGCTCGACAGAATCTTAAAGGCTGGTTCAAAAAACCTGGATGATCATGAGGAGAATCTCCGGATCATCAGAAAGAATACTGACAGGCTTCTGACTCTTACCAACCAGTTGCTTGATTTCAGGAAGACAGAGAAGGAAATGCTGAGACTTAATTTCATCAGGACTGACCTGTACGAGCTTGTGGAATCAGTATTTAACCTGTTCCTGCCATACGGCGAAGAAAAGCAGATATCTGTGAGGTTGAATTCGCCGGTGAATCATTACGAGCTTGCCATTGACAGGGAAGCAATAATAAAGATTTTAAGCAATCTGCTCTCGAATGCAATAAAGTTTGCCGGATCATCTGTCGACATCTTTCTTGAGCCGGGTTCAGAGAAGGATGGTGCCGTGAGAATACGGGTAACCAATGACGGCAATCTGATCCCCGGTGAGTTGGCCGAAAAGATCTTTGAACCTTTTTACCAGCTTAACTCCAACAAACCGGGTGAAAAGGGCACTGGTCTGGGATTGTCTCTCGCCCGCGCAATAGCTGAGCTGCACCATGGGAAACTCTATCTTGACACTTCAGTGACCGACAGAAACTCGTTTGTCCTTGAACTACCCAAATTCCAGGAAGAAACGATCAGTATGACAGAAATTGCAGAAGGAGACGCAAACCTTGCTGAAAACAAAGAGTTTGAGGTATTCAGCTCCCCTGCAGAAAACAGTCAGAACCTGCTCCTTGTGGAAGACGAGGTTGAGATGAGCAGATTCATAGCCAGGGAATTATCAGGTGAATACAATGTGATCGTGACCCATAATGGAGAAGAGGCTCTTAAAGCATTGAGGAAGTTTAACATCATTTTGGTTGTAAGTGATGTGATTATGCCGGTCATGAACGGATATGAACTATGCCGGGAGATCAAATCTACCATGGAGTTCAGCCATATTCCCGTCATTTTGCTTACAGCCTCTGTTCACGTCAATGCAAAGATTGAGGGCCTTGACTCCGGCGCTGATGCCTATATTGAAAAACCATTCTCCACTGAGCATTTAATGGCTCAGATACTTAATCTTATAAGAAACAGAAGGCGGGAACAGCAGAACTTCATCAATTCTCCGCTTGCACATTTCAGGTCGGTTGCCCTGAACAAAACTGATGAGGATTTCCTTAAAAAACTGAATTCCATCCTCCTTGACAATATTGCCGAAACTGATCTTAGCGTGGAGAAAATATCAGAGTTAATGGGAATAAGTATCTCTACTCTTTACAGGAAGGTAAAGGCACTCACTGACCTCAACTCTGTTGAATACATCAGGCTTACAAGGCTGAAGAAGGCAGCTGAGCTGCTGGCAGAAGGCAATTTCAGAATAAATGAGATATCATATCTGGTAGGATTCTCCTCTCCTTCATATTTTGCCACAAGCTTCCAGAAGCAATTCGGTATTTCACCCTCGCAGTTTGCCAGAAAGATAAAGTAAACCGTATTTCAAAACCGGCCAGCCCGATTATGGCATCCGCCAGTGCCATGACCGTTTTTTGCATTCCACTCCTCTCAATTATGCTTTTTTAAACTCTTACAGGGTCAACTTTAATTTTTCAGTCACTATTTGCACAAAAAATGAATCTGTTTCAGACTTTTTATTAGGAGTTTTACACCATTACGGGCTATAAATCCCGGATTAACTTAACTGAAACAGATCAACTGAAGAACATTGTAAAAATATTGTCTGAAAGCCTGTCTTCATTTTTGATCCGGGAATTTACAAACCTGACAGGAGATAATAATGAAACCCATATGTATCAAATGCACAAACACCTGTTGATGTATTTTTCAGGCATGTGGGTTCCGTCATACCTTAAAAATCAAAGCTATACGATGATGAAAAAAACATTTGCCATTTGTCTGCTGATATGCCTGTCAGCAGGCCTGACCTGTGTTGCCCAGTCAGGACAGGCATCGAACGTTTTCAATGCTGACACGGCTCACGCCTCGCCATATAACCTCTCCGGCGCCAGCTACCCGCGCATTGAGGCTGACTCAAGGGTTACGTTCCGTTTTAATGCTCCCGATGCACAAAAGGTGCAGGTCTCAATAGTTAACGTTGCATATGATATGATCAAAGGGAGTGACGGAGTATGGACTTACACCAGTGAGCCGCAGGATAAGGGGTATCACAACTACTGGATGATAGTTGACGGAGCTGTGGTGGTTGATCCGGCTACCAATGCATTCATGGGTTATGGCCATATGTGCAACGGGTTTGAAATACCTGACCCTGATGGCGGTTTTTATCAACTGAAGGATGTGCCACACGGGAATGTCCTGATAAAGAATTACTATTCGGAAGTAGCCGGGTCATGGCGCCATATCTTTGTTTATACTCCACCGGAATATGATCAGAATATCAAAGCCCGATACCCCGTCCTCTACCTTCAGCATGGTGGCGGTGAGGATGAAAGGGTCTGGATTGAGATGGGGCGCACAAACCTCATCCTTGATAATCTGATTGCAGAAGGAAAGATCAAGCCGTTTATTGTTGTCATGGAAACAAGCGCTGTGGGGCCTCAATTCCCCATGCTCCAGCGTCCTGCCACTGCCCCGGCAGCCACACCTGCACCCGGAGCGGCTCAACAGGCAACGCAGGCTCCCGGTGCTCCTGTCACAACTGTACGCCCCCGCTTTTCATTTGACAAATATGCCGAACTGATGATCAGGGACCTGATCCCATGGGTTGACAAAAATTTCCGTACCATTCCTGACAGGGAGCACAGGGCGATGTCGGGATTGTCAATGGGCGCCATGTGCACCAAGTCAGTCACCCTGGCGCATCCCGAAACATTTTCATACATCGGACTCTTTAGCGGTGGCTCAATAGCCCCTGACGAAATCAGAGACAAGTCAGATGTCAAACATGTGTTCATGAGCTACGGCAGCCGTGAAAGAGGCTCTGAAGGGGTCGCAGCTGCAGCAGAAGCGCTGAATCAGGCAGGGATAAAAAGCACCTCCTATGTCTCGCCTCTTACAGGCCATGAATGGCAATCATGGAGAAGAAGCCTTTATGAATTTGCACAGTTGCTGTTTAAAGAGTGAAGATGAGGATTATTTGTAAACATTCAGAATTGGTAATTGATGATCATTAAAGCAAGATGATGAATTACATATCTTTAATACTGCTGTCGGCTGCACTGGCAACCGGCATTCTCTGCTCAGGCCAGGATGTAAAGCAGACCGTCGTTGAAGATTTTAAACCCTCAACCCTGAACCAGCCCGGGAAACAGTATCCACAGGTAAATTCCCGGGGCCGGGTCCGTGCAAGCATATCAGCACCACAGGCCCTGAGAGTACAACTGGACATCGGAGGTAAAAAGTATGATCTCAGAAAGGACGATAAAGGTGTCTGGACCGGTGAATCTGATCCTCAGGATGAGGGATTTCACTACTACCAGCTCGTCATTGACGGAGCACAGGTACCTGATCCGGGAAGCATGTACTTCTTCGGAGCAGGCCGCTGGGGCAGCGGGGTAGAGATACCGGCCTCAGACCAGGATTTTTATTCGCTGAAAAATGTACCACACGGACAGGTAAGGGAGCATTTGTACTTCTCTGAGATTACCCGATCATGGAGACGCTGCTTTGTCTATTCCCCTCCCGGCTATGAAAGCAATCTCTCTGCCCGTTATCCGGTGCTCTACCTGCAGCACGGCATGGGAGAAGATGAAACGGGCTGGTCAGTACAGGGCAGGGCCAATCTTATTCTTGATAACCTGATTGCTGAGAAAAAGGCTGTGCCGATGATTATTGTAATGGACAGAGGATATGCTACAAGAGCGAATCAGCCATCCTCACCCGGTGCCGGAAGAACAGAGGCAGGGCCAACAGTTTTCACCGCATTCGAAGAGGTTCTGATAAAGGAGATCATTCCGATGATTGACGCCAGCTACCGGACCGTGGCTGACCGCAGCCACAGGGCCATGGCAGGTCTGTCAATGGGAGCCAACCAGACCATTCAGATAACGATGAATAACCTTGACCTCTTCTCCTACATAGGCGGATTCAGCGGAACCTCCAACTATCCGGGTACCGCGGAGATTGATCCCGGCAAATTCATGAACGGGAAGTTCAGTGATGCAAAAGCGCTGAATGAAAAGATAAACCTGTTCTGGCTCAGTCTCGGAACCAAAGAGCCTGACCCCTTCCCCGGTTCGGTGGGGGCTTTCCGCCGGATGCTTGAAAAGAGCGGAGTAAAATATGTCTATTACGAGTCACCCGGTACAGCTCATGAATGGCTGACCTGGAGAAGGAGCCTGTACCAGTTCGCACCCCTGCTTTTCAGATAATGAAAGAAACTTTTTATGCCGGTTAACATTCATATTCAGTCAGAAATGAAGAATTTAATAACAATCCTTGCTCTCCTTGCCGGGTTCGCCCTCTCAGCCAGTTCACAGGATTTTGAGAAGCATGCACCGGCAGGATTTGACTCCGTGAGAGCTGAAATCCCCCATGGTAAGATTGATACCATTAAGTATTATTCAAAGACAGTGGGCACCTCACGAAAAGCCCTGATCTATACTCCTCCCTCCTACTCAAAGCGTAACAGATATCCGGTTCTCTACCTGCTTCACGGCATAGGTGGTGATGAAAAGGAATGGCTCAACGGAGGCCGGCCACAGGTGATCCTCGACAACCTTTATGCTGATGGGAAGATCGAGCCGATGATCGTGGTCATGCCAAACGGCAGGGCCATGAAGGACGACCGTGCCGGCGGCAACATAATGGCGCCTGACAAGGTGGAGGCTTTTGCAACGTTCGAAAAGGATCTGCTTAATGATCTCATTCCATTCATTGAAAAAAAGTATCCGGTGATCAGGGACCGTGAACACCGTGCCATAGCGGGTTTATCCATGGGGGGCGGGCAGGCGCTGAACTTCGGTCTCGGGAATCCCGACAGGTTTGCATGGGTCGGTGGTTTCTCATCGGCTCCGAATACAAAGCCTCCGGAACAGCTCGTGCCTGACCCTGAGAAGGCAAAAAAGGAGTTGAAGGTGTTATGGATATCATGCGGTGACAACGACGGTCTCCTGGCTTTCAGCCGGAGAACACATGAATATCTTGCGGCCAATGGCGTTCCGCACATTTATTATATCGAACCCGGCGTGCATGACTTCAAGGTCTGGAAAAACGGTTTGTACATGTTTTCACAGCTTCTGTTCAAGCCTGTGGATAAGACCAGGTTCAATAAGTACAGTCCGCTGGGCACACCGGCTCCGTCAAATGTAAGGAGTGCAAAGTACCCCCAGATAATGCCTGACGGCAGTGCACTGTTCCGGCTGAAGGCTCCCGGTGCACAAAAAATTCAGCTTGACCTGGGAAAAAAATATGAGATGGCCAGAAACGCTGACGGCACCTGGGAAGTAAAAACCGATTCACTGACAGAAGGATTTCATTACTATTCCCTCATAGTTGACGGGCTGACAGTGGCTGACCCTGCCAGTGAGTCATTTTATGGCATGGGCCGGATGGCCAGCGGGATCGAAGTCCCGTTCAGCGGTGACGGTTACTATGCTGTAAAGGATGTCCCTCACGGGGAGATTGCAATCAAAAGATATTTTTCAACGGTATTCAATACCTGGCGACAGTTCTACATTTACAAGCCGGCAGGCTATGATCTGGACAGTGACAGGAGATATCCCGTTCTCTATATCCTCCACGGCGGAGGCGAAGATGAGAGAGGGTGGGCAATCCAGGGCAAGACCGACCTTATTCTTGATAACCTGATTGCAGCTGACATGGCCAAGCCGATGTTGATTGTAATGCCTGACGGGAACGCAGGCGGGCCGATGGGCTTTGGAGAGATGGCACTCGCAATGTTCGAAAGAGAGCTCACCCAATGCATCATCCCCTTCGTCGAAAAGAATTACCGTGCAGAAACAACCCCCGGCAACCGTGCACTGGCAGGTCTCTCGATGGGGGGTCTGCAGACACTGTATGTCGGAATCAATAATGCCGCTATGTTCCCTTACCTGGGGGTATTCAGCTCCGGGTGGATGGCACCTGCTCATAACGAGCTGGCCGGCAAACAATATGAATTTATTAAAAACAATCCGGAAAAGATCAGTCCCCTGAGACTCTTCTGGATCAGTATGGGAGGCAAAGAGGATATTGCCTGGAACAATTGCCAGGAAATGATGAAAAAACTGGATGAGCTGAATGTGGAATATACCTACAGTGAATATCCGGGCGGACATACATGGCCCGTCTGGAGAAACAACCTGTATAATTTTGCCCAGTTGCTGTTCAGGTAGAATCGGCTGCCCGGAAGCCGGCATACAGCCCGGCGGCAGGAACGCCTGATTCGCTCTGCGATGAGTACCTCTTCAGAAATTAAAGTAATGGATCAATAAATATTTAACCAAATACTGTTTATATCATGAAAAAAATTGCACTCTTTCTTTTGACTATGATGATTTGCGGCATTACCTCTGCCCAGTTCGCAGGTGGCATGTTCGGGCAGCGGCAGGAACCGCTTCCTGAAGGTTACAAACCAGCCTCAACCAACACTTTTCTTGCACAATACCCGGCTGTAAATGCTCAGACACGCCAGGCAATCTTCAAAGTGGTAGCACCACACGCCGACAATGTGGCGCTTGACCTCGCCGGGAAAAAATACAGCATGACCAAGGATGAAAAAGGAGTATGGACATGCACCTCTGATCCCCAGGTGGTAGGGTTCCACTATTATGCCATCCTCATCGACAGCGTTCCGGTCATGGACAGGAACACGAATTCGTACTTTGGAAGCAACTGGCAATCATCAGGGATAGAGATTCCCGAAGGACCCGAAGGTGATTATTACAGGTTCAACAAGGATATCCCTCACGGACACGTCCGTTCGCTTTACTACTGGTCGGAAATTAACGGCATGGAGCGCCACTGCAATGTTTATGTTCCTGCTGAATACGAAAGTAACCCTGACAAGAAATATCCGGTAATGTACCTGCTTCACGGCTGGGGTGAGGATGAAAACGGCTGGTCAAACCAGGGGCACATGGCAAATATTATGGACGGATTGATTCATGCCGGCAAAGCTGTTCCGATGATAGTGGTGATGGACTGCGGTGACATCAAAACCAACTCTGATGTCCGCAAAGCCTCTACCAACGATGTGACCCAGATATATATCAAGGACCTGATGCCGTTCATCGAGAGAACTTTCCGTACAAAGAATGACAGGCAGAACCGCGCAATGGCCGGTCTGTCGAGAGGCGGATTCCAGACCACGATGACTGTTTTTGCCAACCTTGACAAGTTTGCATGGATGGGAACATTCAGCGGTTTCTTCTCTCGTCCGGGTGATAACATTACTGAGGCTTTCAACGGCGTATTCAAGGATCCTGCAGCCTTCGACAAACAGATGAATCTCCTGTTCATCAGTACAGGCACCGAAGAACGCACACCGAAAGAGGCAGTTGACGCCCTGAAGGCACATGGAATAAAAAACATCGTCTATCACGAATCGCAGGGTACAGCACACGAATGGCTGACCTGGCGCCGTGCACTGAATGAATTTGCTCCATTGTTATTCAAATAGTGTGACAGGTTAATAATCTGCTTTCGCTTTATCGCTGATTATCAACATTAACAGATCGGCAAGCTTTTGCCTGCAGACACATAATCAATTTGAGCACTCATCTTAAGAAAGATGATCAAGGCTGATAATCAGGTAATTATGAGTAATCATTTTTAAAATATACCGAACTATTGAACATAAAAATGAAAACAAAACTATTGTTTATAGTTATTGTCACTCTCTTTCTGTCAGGCGCCATGGTCATTGCACAGGATCAGGATTTCCACATCTACCTCTGCTTTGGCCAGTCAAACATGGAAGGAGCTGCCAGGATTGAGCCACAGGACACAACCGTTGACGGAAGGTTCATGGTGATGGAAACCCTTGACTGTCCGAACCTCGGAAGAGTCAGGGGGAACTGGTATCCGGCCATTCCGCCCCTTTGCAGATGCCGTACCGGGCTGTCACCGGCCGATTATTTTGGCAGGACCATGATTGAACACCTCCCGGAAAATATCAGGGTGGGGGTTATAAATGTCTCAATCGGGGGCTGCAAAATACAACTGTTTGACAAGGAGAACTACAAGGAGTATGTCTCAACTGCACCGGGATGGATGATCCCTATGATAAATTCCTACGACGGTAATCCCTATGCACGCCTGATAGAGATGGCAAAACTGGCACAAAAGGATGGCGTGATCAAGGGAATACTGATGCATCAGGGCGAGTCGGATAATGGAGACACTACATGGCCCGGAAAGGTCCGCACAGTCTATGAGAACCTGCTGAAGGACCTTGATCTGCAACCTGAAAATGTGCCATTTCTTGCAGGTGAAATGGTAAGCGCTGCCGAAGGAGGGATATGTGCGGATATGAACGCCATTATAGCAACACTGCCACAGGTAATACCAAACTCCTGGGTGATATCATCGGAGGGTTGCCCCGGAACACCCGATCATCTTCATTTTACCCCTGAAGGATATCGAATACTCGGAAGAAGGTACGCTGCCAGGATGCTTTCCCTGCTCGGATACAACATCGATGTGCCCTGATCCTGAATGATATAGCTTATTGAGTGACTGTTCCAGTTAAAAACGGCATATAACAATGATTATGAAGAGAAATTGTTTCATCCTGATAGTATTAATCAATCTCCTTCACTGTATAACAGTCACCGGCCAGAAAGACCATGCCCGGAATCCGGTAATCTGGGCTGATGTTCCCGACATGTCAATAATACGTGTCGGGAACACATGGTATATGACCAGCACCACCATGCACATGTCTCCCGGCGTGCCTGTCATGAAATCCAATGACCTGGTCAACTGGGAATTAGTCAATTATGCTTACAATACGCTTGGCGATAATGATGCGCTGAACCTCATTGACGGCAGGAATGCCTATGGGAGAGGCTCATGGGCCAGCTGTATCAGGTATCATAATGAGACCTTCTACGTATCTACCTTTTCCTCAACAACCAATAAAACATATATCTGGTCGACGAAGGATATAGAAAAGGGACCATGGAAAGAAATCTCATTCACCCCCAGTTTCCATGATCATACCCTGGTGTTTGATGATGACGGTCGTGTTTACCTCATATACGGAAACAAAAAGCTAACCCTTGTGGAGCTTAACGCTGACCTGTCAGGAGTCAGGCCCGGAGGCATCAACCAGGTCATCATTGAAGATGCAAGTGCCCCATCGGGAACTGACAGCGGACTGGGAGAAGGATCGCAGTTGTTCAGGATGAATGGCAGGTATTACCTTTTCAATATAACCTGGCCACGTGGCGGGATGCGGACGGTAGTTGTCCACAGGGCCGACAGGCTGAACGGGCCGTGGGAAGGAAAGCTCATCTTTCAGGATCTCGGAGTCGCCCAGGGAGGAATGACCGATACCCCTGACGGAAGATGGTACGCATACCTTTTCAGGGATTACGGTTCTGTCGGACGGATACCATATATCGTTCCAATGAGATGGGAGGACGGATGGCCTGTCATCGGCATTGACGGCAAGGTTCCTGAAGTGCTTGATCTTCCTCCAGGCAAAGGACTCATACCTGGAATAGTGGCACCTGATGAATTCAAACGGAAAAAGGGTGATCCCGCTCTCCCGCTTGTCTGGCAATGGAACCACAATCCTGACAATGCCCTCTGGTCAGTTACTCAGAGAAAAGGATTTCTCAGGCTGACTGCCGGGCGAACTGATACCCTTTTCACGCAGGCAAGAAATACCCTGACTCAGCGCACACTCGGTCCTGAATGTTCCGGGTCAACACTTATAGATGTTTCGGGTATGAAGGAGGGTGATTTTGCCGGGCTGGCTCTCCTACAGAAAAAGTACGGTATCGTAGGGGTTAAATATAGCAACGGGATCAGATCGGTTGTCATGGTCAATGCACAGTCAGGCAGCCCTGAAGAGGTGGAGAGCATTCCGCTGACGCGAAAAAAGGTTTACCTGAAGACAGAATGTGATTTCACTGACCGGAGGGATATAGCTTACTTTTATTACAGCCTTGACGGCAAAACATGGAAACCAATTGGCAATCAGCTTAAAATGGAGTATTCAATGCCTCATTTCATGGGATACCGGTACGGGCTGTTCAATTATGCCACCCGTGAGCCAGGCGGATTCGTTGATTTCGACTGGTTCCGGATAACAAATGAAAGAACTGAAGGTGAATGAGAAACAACTGAAAAACATAACTATCAAAACTATGAAGAACTTAAGACTATTTGCTGCAGTCCTGGTTTTACTGATCAGCACCCTCGCCAGTTCGCAAAACCCTGTTATTAGGGACCAGTTCACAGCTGATCCGACAGCCAGGGTCTTCAACGGGAAAATGTATCTTTTCCCCTCACATGACATCCCTGCTCCGGAAAGCTTCCCGCGAAAAGACTGGTTTTGCATGGCAGATTACCATGTCTTCTCATCATCAGACCTTACTGACTGGACAGACCACGGAGTCATTGTAAGTCAGGAGAATGTCGCCTGGGTGAATCCCACATCGTTCAGCATGTGGGCACCAGACTGCATAGAAAGAAACGGAAAGTACTATTTCTACTTCCCGGCCAATGTGAAGAGCGGCCGGGGGTTCGGTATAGGGGTTGCTATAGCGGATAAACCTGAGGGACCTTACACTCCACTGCCTGAACCGATTGCAAATGTAATGGGCATAGACCCGAGCGTGTTTATCGACAAGGATGGTCAGGCATATATCTATTATTCACTCGGCAGGATTTTCGCCGCCAAACTGAAAGACAACATGACTGAACTCGCATCTGAGCCGGTTGTTGTGGGTGATCTCCCGACAAAAGGGCTTGTGGAGGGGCCTTTTTTCTTCGAGAGGAACGGAATCTATTATATGACATATCCTCACGTTGAAAATACAATTGAAAGACTCGAATATGCAATTGGAGACAATCCCCTCGGGCCTTTCAGAGTGACGGGAGTTATCATGGACGAAACCCCGATGGGGACCTGGACAAATCACCACTCCCTGGTGCAGTACAATGATCAGTGGTATCTCTTCTATCATAACAGTGCCTACTCCCCGAATTTTGACAAGAACAGGTCTGTATGCATCGACAGCTTATTCTTCAATGACGACGGCACCATCAGGAAAGTCATTCCAACCAACCGAGGGGTGGGAATAACCGGTGCACAAACCACAATCGAGATCGACCGCTTCAGCCAGGTAAGCCCGACAGGTGTCAATGTTGTACTCATTGATACCACAAATACTTTCCTGGGATGGTCTGCAGAACTAAAGGGACAAAACAGCTGGATCTCATACAATGCAGTGGATTTTGGCAGGAAAAAGCTTAAGTCAGTCCGTGTCAACGCCTCATCGCCGGCAGGAGGAATAATCCATATCCGGCTTGATAATCCTGATGGCCTGCTCCTCGCGGAGATAGAAATTCCGGAAAGTACGGCCCTGAGAACCGTGGATGCAAAACTGAAGAAGTACAAGAAAGGGATTCACAACCTTTTTGTTGTACTGAAAGATGAAAATCCGGTCAACATTGACTGGGTTCAGTTCGGGAGATAGTCACCGGGTGTCTGATTACCCAATGAACATGTTAATGGATCAAAAAGAATCATGAAATCGCTTATTATCGGCTCTTTCGCAGCATTGCCGGCTTTATCAGCATGTTCCTCCGTCATGAAAACCATTCCGGAGGCAAAAGATATTATATGGTATGACAAACCGGCAGGGGAAGCATGACTTGTGTTCCGGGGCAAACGGGCTGACAGCTATCTCTGCACTACAACCGTTCCCCTGGTAATACCTGATTCATTGAAGGCATCAACGCTGAAGTAGTATTTCACATCCCTGTTCAGACCGGTGAGCATCAGGGAGCCGGTATCATAAACCATAACGGAAGTATATAGCTTCCCGGGATCAGTGCCATAGTTTACAACGTATCCCGTTGCCTGGTCACAGGCAGGCCACTCCACAAGGGCTTTCCTGGTATCAGTCTCATTGCGGCTGACAGCGAAATCCCTGATCTCAGCAGGAGCGTCACCCTCCCTGGTACCGAAGACGCGCAAATCATAAAGAGAGAATTTTCCATCAGGCACACTGACATTTTCAATCTTTATGAATCTGGTCCTGACAGGATTCTCCAGCTGAATGTAATCATGGCATGCATCAGTACTGTTGTTGCTCTTGTCTGCAATGACATCCCATGATTTCCCGTCGTGCGAGGCAAGAATTCTGTAACGGTAGAAGATATCCCTGCTGTCAGGTTTAAGTGTTGATTCGTGGTCGGCAAAATTAACCTGAATGGCGGTCACCGTGGAGGCATCATCGAGTTCAACGCTGAGCCACTCCCCGCTGTCACCGGTAGCGGCTGACCACCATGTCCTTATATCCTCATCAAAAGCATTGCTGACGGGAAAACCATCCACTTCCGATGACGCATCTGCATTCTTCTTATATGACAGAAGCATCCATCCTGTAAAAGTGTTCTCTTTTTCAAAATCAACCTTCCGTTCAGGCAAAATTGCCGGATAGTCACCGAAAGCAGTAAAGGTCCGCAGTACACCCTCTTCGTCGAATGCTGCCGGGAACAATCCGAGACGTCTCTCAAACATATGACGTATTGATATTGACATGGTTGCTATATGCCAGTAATTGCCGTACTTGTCCTGAAATGTGGAGCCGTGTCCGGCGCCGCCGGCAAAACCTCCCGGTTTATAGGAGAAGGGGCTGTATGATTCATATTCAAACGGTCCCAGCGGTGAAGCGGAGGTATAAACACCGTCAGCGTAAGTCCTGTATTCCGTACCCGGGGCAGCATACTGGAGGTAGTATCTGTTGTTGTGCCTGGTCAACCATGCCCCTTCATTCCATCCGTTGCTCGTCAGCTCATTCTGCTCTCCCGGCACCTCCCAGCCATAGATGTCTGAATTATGCTCAATAAGTATCCGGGGTTCAGTGACAGCCTGCATTCCTGAGTTCAGCATGACTCCATTAATCGGCAAAAAGTTTGAGCATCCCCAGTAAAGATATCTCTGTCCGTCATCATCAGCGAAGAAATGCGGATCCCATACTGCAAAAGGAAGTGTGTCATTCAGTGGTTTCCAGCTATCACTGAATGGATCCGTGGTGTAATAAAACGGTTTCCTTTCTGTTGACGACGCGGCAAACCAGACGGTATCATTTATAGCTATTGCATCAGGGGCGTAGTCTTCTATCGGCAGCGAGCCGACCGGCAGGAAGGTCCACTCATGCAGGTCATCAGAGTACCAGTACCCGCCGCTGTGCGAAACAAACAGAATATATTTGTCTTTGTACCGGATCATGGCCGGGTCTGCTGCTTCACGGTATGATACGCTGTCTGTGTGCTGAAACCGATAGTTGAGATTCAGCGGATTGCAGTAGGTTCTTTCCTGTTTAATCATTTCTCCTGAACAGGAAGCCAGGATAAGAGAGATTATTATCAGTGACTTTTTCATTGATATATGTATTAAGAAGTCTATATTTCGTGTGGTTTCCGGACTTTTCATCAACAATAACGAAAGATATAAAAACTTGTAGCAAAATCACTTTGCCAGTCAATAAAAGCAGGCCACACGAGCAGTTTTTACCACTCATAAATTCGGAGTGAAGGATTTTTAAAACCAATGACGTAAAAATGAAAGGAATTATGGCTGTCACCCCCCTCCCTGACCGGGATATTTAATTAAATTTCAAACTGGTTTTGGATATCAAAAAAAATAATTGTCAAATGAAAAAGCTGATTGTTTTGTTTGGTTGTATGGTTCTTTCCGGAATTCTTTCCGGAAACCTGATGTCTCAGGGCAACGCTGTTATAAAAATCGATTTTGACCGCCAGACAGGTAAAGTTGATCCGAACATATACGGAGCCTTCGTTGAACCTATAAGGAATGTGGTGTATGGAAGCATTTATGACCCTGCTTCTCCCTTCGCTGATGAAAATGGTTTCAGGAAAGACTTTGTAGAGCTTGTACGTGAGCTGAAAATTCCGGTTGTCAGGTGGCCCGGCGGCAACTATGTCTCAGGATATAACTGGGAAGATGGCATTGGCCCGAAGGAAGAACGGCCGGTAAGACTTGACCTGGCCTGGAACCAGATTGAATCAAATCATATGGGCACTGATGAATATGTGCAGCTCTGCAAACTTATTGGCGCTGAGAATTTCATATGCATCAACGCGGGAACGGGCACCCTCGATCAGGCAAGGCACTGGGTGGAATACTGCAACAGGAAAAAAGGCACCTGGTACTCTGACCTCAGACGGAAGTACGGCAATGAGGAGCCTTTTAAGGTAAAATACTGGGCACTGGGAAATGAGATTGACGGCCCCTGGCAGATGGGGCAGAAGAGCGCTGAAGACTATGTCAAGTTCGCCCTTGAGGCAGGAAAACTGATGCAACTGGTTGATAAGGACATAAAGTTGATTGCCAGCGGCGCATCAAATTACAAACCGGATAATGGGTGGATAGACTGGAATGACTACGTGCTGACTCATATGACAGGCACCATTGATTACCTCTCGGTGCACCGGTATGCAACCGAGGCACTGGGTAATGACAGAAGCTTCTCAGGAATGATGTGCCTCGGACTTGACCTTGATCAAAAAATAGAGACGGTGAAGGCTCTTATCCTCAAAGCGATGATGAAAACAGGATCAACACGGCCGGTCTATATCTCCTTCGATGAGTGGGCAGGAGGATTCGGGAACAACATCACTGTATCACTAATGGTGGCACAACATCTCAATTCATTTATACGTCATGCCGATATTGTGAAGATGGCTAATATGACTATGCTTTCAAACCTTGTGGGTTATTCGCCTGAAGGAGTTTACAAAAACGCAACCTTCATGGCATTCCGGCTCTTCAGCAATAACTGCTTCGGCACCTCTCTCGATGTCAGTACCACCTGTGAAAAATACAGTAATTCAATATTTAAAGAAATCCCTTACCTTGATGTTACAGCGGTGCTTAACGACGAGGCCGGAAACCTTGTAATCAACGTGATTAACCGGCATGAGACAAAAGCCATAATCACAGATATAGTTTTGCAGACGGGAGAATTCACAGGTAATGCAAAAGTGAACGAGGTGAACGGCAAAATAACTGATCCGGGAAATCCGGGGGCAGCAGAAGGTGTCAACAGTACATCATATGATATCAGGTTCAAAGGGAATACCATTAAATATTCATTCCCGGCTCATTCATTCACACAGATCATGATTCCGCTAAAGTGAAAGTTAAGCACTTTCATGTGATTTGAATGATTTTTAAATCTCTTTGACTAAAAATCAAAAGTGTTTATAAGAACTTTTTCTTTGCTTTGAATGCAAAGCAAAAGTGTTAATACTACACTTACTGAAAGCCGATTTAATTTTAGAGTCCGCTAACAAAACCTGACTGCCTATGGAACAACCCGAATAAACCTCACCTGAACCAGTGGATTTGGAATATCCATGAAATTAAATCATAGTACATACTTCTATATATAAATGGAAACTCCCAATTAACTAAACAACCAAGTTATGGAACAAAAACTAACCAGGCCTATTCCTCTGTTAAAACGGGGAATACAGAGGCATTTACTGATTGCAAAATTGGTACTTTTTACTTTTACCCTCAGTATGTTTGGAAGCAATGCATATTGTCTGGGGGCAGATGATCTGAATCTGAATTCAGATATTACACTTCAACAATTAAGGGTCGCCGGGGTTGTAAGAGATACCGACGGACAGCCGATTCCGGGTGTTACCGTACAGGTTGAAGGTACAACAACAGGTGCTTTTACAGATGTCAACGGAAGGTACACTGTTGATGTACCCGGGCCCAATGCAGTACTGGCCTTCTCTTTTGTTGGCTATACACAGGTGACGGTTCCGGTAAATGGAAGAAATGTCATTGATGTCACTCTGGAAGAGGCTACGGAGGCACTTGATGAGATAGTTGTTGTGGGATATGGCACTGTCAGAAAGAGTGATGTTACCGGAGCTGTAGCATCCGTCAGGGCAGATGCCATTAAAAATGTATCAACCACTGATGCTGCTGCTGCTATTCAGGGTAAGGCTCCCGGAGTTCAGGTTCTCACCAATTCCGGTGCTCCCGGCCAGGCTGCAACCATCCGTGTAAGGGGTTACTCTTCAAACTCGGGTAATATCGGTCCCCTTCTCATTGTAGACGGTCTCAAGGTTGATAACATCCAGTATCTTGACCCTTCAATGATTGAATCCATTGAGATATTGAAGGATGCTGCTTCTGCAGCTATCTATGGTGCCCAGGCAGGTAACGGAGTCGTTCTGATTACCACAAAATCCGGTACCAAGGGTGCCTCCAGCATTTCTTATGATTTCAAGTACACCAGTCAGAGCCTTGCCAGGAAACCGGAAATCTTCAGAGCCAAGGAGTTTATCGAGTATAAGAGAATGTCAGGTCTTCCTATAGATAATCAGCTGGAGGCAAATAACTATGACGGCACTGACACTGATTGGTTTGATGTAGTGTTTGCACCCTCCTGGAGCCCGCAGCACACTCTCACTTTCCAGGGCGGAAATAATCAGGGTCATTTTTTTACCTCCATCAACTATGTTAATAATGACGGTATGGTAAAGGGTGACAGGGATGTTTACAAACGTCTCACCGCGCAGATCAATGCAGATTATGATCTGAAAAAATGGTTACAGGTAGGCACCAACAACTCTATTGAGAACTGGTCTACCCAATCAGTTTCCCAGATGTCTCAATATGGTTCGGTGATGAACTCGGTGATGACCCTAGACCCGCTGACTCCTGTTTACTATACTTCGCCGTCTGAGTTCGCTCCATCCATGAAGCAGGCGTATGATGCCGGCAGGATTATTCTCAAGGATCCCACCAATGATCTTTACTATGCCACGTCAAAGTATATAACTGATGACAGTGGTAACCCACTGCTCCAGAGAGACCGTGTTGACCGTGAGAATAAAGGAATCAACCTTCGTGGTGTAATCTATGGAAACCTTAAGCCTGTGAAAGGGCTCGTAGTTACCTCCCGTTTCGGTTACAGGGTGGGGCTGAACAATAGTCACAGCTACAACACTCCGTATTTTGCCACACCACAGGCATCGACATATGATTACAACATCTCAGCCAATGCAAATAACAATTACTATTATCAGTGGGAGAACTTTGCCAATTATAATCTGGCCATTAAAAACCACAATATTACAGCAATGGCTGGTATGTCTTACACCGAAAATAATTATGATAACATAAGTGCCAGTGCCTACGGACCCAATATTCTGTCAGGGTACGAACCGAACTTCCGCTATCTCAATTATGTAATAAGCAATATTGTAGACGGAGAAGAAAAGACAACCAAGACATTCGGCAATGCACCCGGCAAATCAACTCAGATATCCTACTTCGGACGTTTGATATACACTTTTGCAAACAAATACACCATTCAGGGTAATTTCCGTGCAGATGCATTCGACTCCTCCAAATTGTCGGAAAAGAATCGCTGGGGCTACTTCCCGTCATTCTCAGCCGGCTGGATCATCAGCAACGAAGATTTCTTTGCGGGTGTTGCTGACCGCATACCTGTCACTTTCCTGAAACTTCGTGGTTCATGGGGGCTGAATGGCAATATCAATGTACTGAACAATTATCCGTACAGCACAAGTATCGCTTACAACAGCTCATGGTACCAGTTTATGGTTGATGATGGTGCTCCCACCTATGGTTCTGCACCCTCCGGCCTGGCTAACCCTGATCTCAAATGGGAAACCTCAGAACAGCTCGACCTTGGTATTGATATGAGATTCCTGAATGACAGGCTCTCTCTTTCCCTGGGACACTTTAACAAGAAGACCAATGACCTTCTTGTAACTATCAACCCTGTTCCGGAAATCGGTGTTTCCAGCACTGTTGTCAACGCAGGTTCTGTTCTCAACCGCGGTTTCGAGTTCGAAGGAGGCTGGAAAGATGAGATAGGTTCAGATTTCACCTACTCTGTCAGCGTTAACTTCGCCACACTGCACAATGAGGTTACCTACCTTGATCCTGCTATTTCGCGCCTTACCGGCTCAACCGGTGGTGTAGACGGAACAAACAACCCCATCCACTCAGCATTCGAGGTTGGTTATCCGATCTGGTACTTCAGGGGATACAAATATGAGGGTGTTGACCCGGCTACAGGTGCCGCCAGGCTGGCTGACATCAATAATGATAATCAGATAGGTGATGCTGATATGACCTATATTGGAAAAGCAATTCCTGATTACACATACGGCCTTAACCTTAGTTTTGGCTATAAGGGATTGGATCTGAACCTGTTCGGCACAGGTGTGGGTGGCAATGATATCTTCACTGTATTCTATCGTGCTGATACCCCAATGCGTAACTCTCTCAGGTATTATTATGATAATGCCTGGACACCAGATAACAAAGATGCCTCAATGCCTGATCCCAAAGCTGTAGCCAATGACTGGCATTTCTGGGGCTCGTCAGCTTCCATGTTCAATGGAGCCTATTTCAAGATCAAACAGTTACAGTTGGGCTATACCTTTCCTGCTTCAATTACCAACAGAATACTTGTCAGCAGGCTGAGATGTTACGTATCGCTGGATGATTACTTTACTTTTACTAAGTATCCCGGAGCTGATCCTGAAACAGCTACTGCTTCCAACAACAGTGCTTCGGCTGCAGGCTATGACAATGGAACATATCCGCAAGCCAAAAAGCTTATTTTCGGAGTAAATCTTACATTCTAATTTAATTCTTAACAAGATGAAAAAGAGTAAACATATACTAGCCTTGCTACTCGTGGTGTTGTTTGCTGCATGTAGTGAGGACAGGCTCGATATCCCCCAGAAGGGTGTTATTTCCATAGATTCATTTTACAAGACTGACGCAGATGCGGAATCGGCGCTTGTAGCCATGTACGCGCATTTTGCCACACAGATAGCAAGTTTTGATGGCGCCTGGATCTATGTTCCTTTGAACATCCTGTTCAACTACCCGGCTGACAACATCCTTGCAGCCGGAGAATTTTACGGTGACAATGATATGGTAGCCGCCATCAATGAGTTTCGTTTTGATACTCAAAGTCCGGTTATTCAGCTGGCGTACAATCATTTCTACTACGTAATCTATCGGGCTAACCTGATCATTGATAATTTTGCATACGGTGACAGCCCGATAAAAGACCGCTGCATTTCTGAAGCAAGAGTAATGCGCGCATGGTGTCATATGATGGCTGCAATGGCCTGGGGTAATCCCCCGCTTGTTGACCATGTACTTGCAGGCTCTGACAAACCAACAAACTATGAGGGCGGGCATGAGGCTCTTCTCCAGTGGTGTGCAGATGAGTGTGCAGAGGCAGTGCAGTATCTTGACGAACGCAAAAGCACGGCTGATAAAGACGGCGCTGTAAAAATCACCAAGGGCTTTGCATGGACAGTTCAGGGAAAGGCTCTCATGTACAAGGGTGACTATCCCAATGCAAAAACAGCCTTTAAAAAAATAATTTCTTCAGGTAAATATGACCTTGTTCCCGGTGAAGAATGGGCAGATATTTTCCATATTGGAGGTGACGGTTCCCCAGAGAAAATATTCGAGTCAAATATTGCGGCCAATTCCTCAATTGGTGACTGGAGTGGAAAAATCCAGCGCTCTACCTGGATGGAAATGAATATCTGGGGATGGAGAACTTCACGTCTTGCAGCTCAGCCGCTATATATGGCTGCGCAGGGATGGGGCGGCCTGGCTATTAAAGACTCCTTTGCCGATGAATTTGCAGCTAATGACGGAGATTCTTATCGCCGCAAAGCCACCATGCTGACCTATGAAGAGTTCCTTACCGAACTTGAATGGCCAAGCGACGGAGGGGATATAAACAATCTGACCGTGGCAGAGAAGCTCGCAGACCCCGGAAGAGGAATAGCAAATACCGATGGCCTTTATGGACAGTGCAGTTATCTTCAGAAAAAACATATCGCAACCCCCGAAGACGTGCTGACAACTTTCTCATACCGATATAACAACTTCATCATTGCCAGATATGCTGACATCCTCCTTCTGTATGCCGAGGCCTGTGCCCAGACTAATGATCCTGATGGCCTTCAGTATCTCCGGCAGGTTCAGGAGCGTGCTGGATCAGCACATATCAGCTCTTCATTGACTCTGGATGAAGTGAAGAAAGAAAGAAACTATGAATTGTGGTGTGAAGGCGCACGATGGATTGATATGAAACGCTGGGGTGAATTTGACAAGGCAAAGAATGCAGGAAAGCATATTCCTTCACTCAAAGATGCCTTCTTTGTCGACGGAGAGGCTACCCACAGAGGCTATGTCACATACTCAGAGCCCAATGCTGACAAGCAGTGTGGCTTCGTGGCCGGTAAACACGAATGGTTCCCCTATCCATATAGTGTGACTTCGATTAATCCCAACCTGCAACAGAATCCGGGATGGGAGTAAACTACAAAAACTTTAAAACTGGAAGAAGGGTTCAGATTATGTTAAATTCAAAACCGGCCGGAAGGGATTTCATTCACTTATACTTGCCCTCCTGCTGGCTTAAGTTGACAAAAATCCGACTTTTTAATCAGTAAGTGAGGTTTGGTTCGAAAGAGGGTGTCTCAAAAGGGCACCCTCTTTCTTATTCCATGGCGGTAGTCTGTATGGGCACCAGGCTCCTTCTTCCACAAACAGGAGAGCAGGGAAGGGAGATTAAACCCTGCCTTTGTTATTTATTTGAATCATCATTCAGCGTCTGACTCTCGCGTCACCCTCAAAGATGCTCCACACCATCTCCTCGTCAGAGGGCTGGGCATAATCGGTAAGGAAGGTTGTAGCCAGTGCACCGCAGGCCCATCCGAACTCAATCCATCTTGCCGGCTCCCATCCCTTGAGGATGCCGTACAGCAGTCCGCCCACGAAGCCGTCGCCGCCGCCAATGCGGTCAAGGACGCGTATCTCACGTGGCTCAATGATATGCCAGTTTCCTCCCTCCCACATTATGGCACCCCAGAGGTGGGAATCAGCACTCTTCACCTCGCGCAGGGTGTTGGCAAAAACCGATGCTCCCGGATACTCCTTTCTGACCCTGTCAATCATTTGCCTGAAGGATTCCATCCTGGCGCCAATATCCTTCCCTCCTGTTTCGGGACCCTCAATTCCCAGGCAAAGCTGGAAATCCTCCTCGTTGCCCACGAGGATGTCAGCCACGGAAGCTATCTCACGGAAGACTCCTGAGAGCTCCTTCTCCCGACCCTCCCAGAATGAAGCGCGGTAATTGAGGTCAAAGGAGATAAGTGTGCCGTGCTTCTTCGCTTCGCGTGCAATCTCAAGGCAGAAAATGCTGGTTTCATGTGACAGCGCCCCTATCAGGCCTGAGAGGTGAACAATCTGCACCCCCTCCTTCCCGAAGATGCGCTCCAGATCAAAATCCTTCACATTCAGTGTGCGCCCCACCTCGCCGGCACGGTCATTATGCACCCGGGGACCACGCGAACCGTAACCCATGTCTGCAACATTGAACTGGTGACGGTATCCCCAGGGTCCGCCCTGCTCTACCTCCCTGCCCTCATAGGTCATACGCCGGCCTGAGAGGTTGTTTTTAATGAGCTGAGCAATGGGACTGTCCCTGACAAATGTTGTCAGTACTTTAACCGGCTTCCCCAGGTAACTGGCTATGCTTGCAACGTTCGTCTCGGCGCTGGTCACATGCATAAAGAAGGTGTCGCTTGAATGGACCGGCTGGTGGTTTAACGGGGTGATGCGTACACCCATGCTCGTGGGAACAAGCAATGAGCAGGCATATTCTTTTCTTAATTCTATACTCATAGACTCTTCGGTTTTTCAGATTCCTGTTTCACAATGCCGTATATAAATCCTACTGCCGGCCGGATAAAATTATCACTTTTTCCTGACCGGAAGGTGAAGTTTCCGGTCAATTGTCAGCATTGACCTGACAGCTGACCGCCGGAAAAGTGAATTTTCCTGACATTTTTGTTAACTTCACCGCAAATCAGGGTAAAGATGAAAAAAAGAATCATTGGTTTTGCTGTCATTCTGATAATGTACTCATTAAACACTCCGGTCATGATATACTCACAGGATATTTCTCTGCCTTCTCCATCACGGAAAGGGGGCATGCCGCTGATGGAAGCCCTTGACGCCAGGGTATCTGCAAGGCTTTTTTCGGACAAGGATCTGTCACTGCAGCAGCTCTCCGACCTCCTCTGGGCGGCCTGGGGAATCAACCGCGAGGATGGCAAACGTACTGCACCCTCCTCGCATAACAGGCAGGAGATGGATGTCTATGTGACTCTCAGGAGCGGCCTGTACCTCTATGATGCCGCTGCCTGCAGGCTGAAGCAGATACACAACAGGGATATACGTGCCCTGACAGGCACTCAGGAATTCCCCGCAACAGCCCCTGTCAACCTGGTGTTTGTTGCTGATCTTGCCAAAAGAGGCCTTAAAGAGGGACAGCAGGTCACAGACACCGACAAGTTGTCGTCATGGTCCAACACCGGTTTTATGGCACAGAATGTCTACCTGTGGTGTGCCTCTGAAGGGTTGTCATGCGTCATAAGGGCAATGGTTCCGCGTGACAAACTGGCACCAGAGATGGAACTGAAGCCGCTGCAGGTAATAATTCTTGCACAGAGTGTCGGCTTCCCAGGGGAATAATTGCCCCTCCGGGGAATTCAGAGAACAACTGTCAAATCCGGCTGCCTTCTGCCGGGAAATTCGGAGGAACAACCATCATATCTGGCTGCATTTTGCCTGACAGTTTGGGAGAATAACTGTCCTATCTGGCTGCGTTTTTCTGAAAAGTTCGGAGGATAACTGTTCCCGCTGTCATTAGCAAATCACTTGCTGAAAAAGACCCTTTTCAGCTCCGTGATGTTGTTATCTGAAATCGGATTGACGCTACCCAGTGATTTTCCGAGTATATGTGACATGGCAGTCATCTCGGCCACCTCCAGCCGGTCAAATGCCCGGAGCAGGCTGTCACCGGTTACCAATACCGAGTCATTGGCTATCAGCACAACAGGGATACCCGCACTTAGCTTTTCAAATATCTCCTCCCGGCCAGGTGAAAGTGCCCCGAAGGGTACGAGAGGCATCTCCTGCAGTAAAATCCAGCTCTCCGGGATGGTTCTGACACTGACCTCTTTACCTGTAACCGCGAAAGCCATCAGGCAGGGAGGCCGGGCAACAATCACCGCCCTGACAGCAGGAAACCTCCGATAGATCTCAGCATGCAGCCTTTCACCGGGAATGGTGTGGTTTCCCGGGCTTCCGTAAACATTAATGTCACCTTTCCCGATATTGCATCTTAAAACCTTCTCACGGGTAACGAGCCAATTGTCTCCTGCGCTCCTTGCAGAAAGAGTCCCGCAGAAACCGTAAATCAGTCCCATCCTGCATGCCCGTGCTGCCGTACGGCAAATTTCCTCCGCCAGCAGTTCTTCATCAGGACTCATCTCCTTGTCTGTTACCCCGGGCAGCATCCTGCCGGTTTTCGGAAGATAATTTCCGGAGTTGAATTCAGGATTCGCTCCACTGGCATTTTCAGTGATCACTGGCTTTCCCGGAAATCCGGCAGCATGTATTGTCATGGCGCATTTTTCCAGAGTCTCGAGTCGCGCCTGCGCTTCTGCCAGGTCCCTGCCGCCGACAACCACAGCATGGTTTTCCATAATAACGGTATTGTGACCCTTCATGAACTCCCGGGCCACTGTTTCTCCCATAGCCTCGCTGCCCGGAATTGCATACCCGGCATACCCAACGGCTCCACAGGTCTCCCTCCACGCTCCCACCACCGATGTGTCAGGAACCCGGTGCGCAATGCTGAAAGAGGTCAGTAACGGCGGGTGGGCATGTATCAGAGCCCTGATGTCAGGTCTCACAGCATAAACGCTACGGTGCAGGGGATATTCCGAGGATGGTCTGAACGGACCTTCCCAGGTCCCGTCATGGGTGACACACACCACCTCACCGGGCTTCAGTGATCCCTTGTCAGTGCCTGACGGGGTGATCCAGAGGTTTCCAAGGCTGTCAGTGACAGATATATTTCCCCCTGAGGTGGTAGTCAGCCCATACCTGTAAATATGGCTCATTGTACAGGCTATCTCCTTCCGGATATAATCCGGCTCATCCCATAGTTCAGGATGTCTGAAATCAATGCCATTATCCCCGGGTGTCTCCATGCTGCAGGTTATTTTTAATCCGGAGAAATTATTCTCCGGAACAAGGTATAAAGATAGCAAGAAGATTGCTCGGCATGTCGTGGACATTCTCTGAATATGATCTTCCCTATGCCTTCCTGCTCAGCAAAGACTTATTCCTGCATCATCTTCAGGTAGTCCACAATCCCCTCAAGAATCTTGACCGCCATCAGCTGGCGGAACTCCGGGTCGGCAAGTTTCTCTTCGTCTCCAGCATGACTCATGAAGGCCTGCTCAACCAGTACTGCAGGCATCTGTGATGTACGGGTGACGGTATAGTTGAATGATCCCACCACGCCAAACTCTTCCAGTCCTGTCTCCAGCATCCTGTCATAGATGAACTTTGCCAGCGGTGCCCAGAACGGATTATGCCAGTAGGTGCTGGTGCCTGCCACCGAGAGATAACCGCTCCCTCCCGCGTTGGCATGAATACTGATGAGCATATCTGCGCCTGCCTTTATGGCCTTGTCGCGCTTATCCGGCAGGGTCATGTCCACATCACTCTCCCTGACCTGCAGCACCTCGGCGCCCATGGAGTCGCAAAGCTCTCCGAGCCTGAATGACAGGTCAAGGTTAATCTCCTTCTCAACGAGACCTGACAATCCGATTGCGCCTGAGTTTGATCCGCCGTGTCCGGCCTCGATGGCAATCTTCAGTCCGGCCAGCGGCTTCTCCCCTGCCGGATCAAATACCGGGGCATACCTGATGGTCAGGATCAGGCTTCTGCCAGCAGGTCTTATGTCATAACCCCAGATCTTTTCGCTCTTCAGGTTCACGTAAACCCGGAAGGTTTCCGGGGTGCTCTGCTCCCATGTGAGTTTGTCAACCACACGGCATCCGGTGCGGTGGGTGACCCAGGTGGCAGCCGACTCCACCCCGAAAAGCGTAACAACAAGACGTTTACTATCAGGATCGGGACGGACCTCATAAGGCACCGGCACGAGATAAGGTATGGTCACAACATCACCCCGGGCCGATGGTCCGCATGACATGCTGGTGACATTGTACAAAGGCTGCATTTTGCTGCCACCCTGAATCTCTACATCATCCTCGCTGATGAATCCTGTTTCGGTATTACTGAGCCTGATCCTGTAATTGCTGCCAATCTTGCCGCTGGTCTTGAGAATCACCCCGGGTCCCAGCTCTGACCTTATCGGTCCGCCCAGTCTCGGGGCCCCAAGGTTATAAACAAGCCTCGAATAATCATTTTTCACCCGGACAAGCGGAAAATCCTCGGGGTTCCGGACTGTCACCCTCCTTGATAAATCAGGCCTGAAGACGCCCTCCGGGGCTCCTCCGGCTGCAGGCACCAGCCTGACAGCAAAGGTATGCGGCACGCCTGCGGCGAAGTCCCTCACCGGCACCTCTGCACGGTAAAGGCTGTAATCATTATAATCCTCACGCAGACATTTAATTCTCTTCCTTCCCGGTTTGATATCCAGCCATGCCTCCTGCCCCTTCGAGGCGCGAAAGCTCACCTTCACCACCTCGCCGGGAAGCACTTCCATATCAGCAGACGGCTCGAATGACCTCTTCTCGATCCATAGCGGGAATGGCTGCCGGCTCAGGTCTCTCTTTTCATAGATGACCACATGCTCGCATACAGCTTTCCGGCCATCGGGCCAGACCGCCTCTGCCGTAATCCTGTTCACTCCTTCATCGAATGTAACAGTCTTAAAGAATATTCCTGTTTTGTACTGTTTCACGACCTGACCGTTTATACTTACGGTGGCAGGGTATTCACTCTTGCACAGGATGTCGAACTGAGGCTGGTGCGTCAGTGGCTCCGGAAGCCTGAGAAACTTAACCATAGGCGGGTTGTTTCCGATGCTGTCGCAGCGGCATGGTATTGCCGCAAGCGTTTCCGCAGCCCTGGCTGCAATTTCAGCCGTATTCTCAGCTGTGGGCCTGGCAGCAATTGCAACTGCATTCTCAGCTGTGGCCGCCGGGTCCTCAACCCCACTCTTCCCTGTCCTCCCGGTAGTGCCGCATCCAATGAGCAACATCGTTGCCAGGGCTATAACAAACAGGTTCTTCGTCATCTGTAGAGCAGGTATTTCTGTCTTGTCTCCATGAACTCCCTTATATCATCCTGGCAGGCTTTCACCACCTCCTCAACGGTGACCCCGGGCTCATTCAACCGCCTTATCAGTGTTGGTGGATTCCATACCAGCGAATCGGGGTTGGTTTTCCTGTAGGCATCAATTATATGCAGTGAAGCCTCCACCGAACGGTAAGCAGCAGGGTCAGTGAGTATTATCTCAACACCCCCGCACATCTCGTTCCATGGCTTACTGGTGCGGGTAATGACAGGACCTGATGACCTGGGAATGAAATAGAGAGGCCTGAAGTATGCCCCCGCTATTCCTCTCGCGTTCAGGTCTGCAGCAGCCTGTTCGGCATTGACCCATGGGGCACCTGTTACCAGAAAAGGCTTGGTCATGCCCCTGCCTTCAGACATATTGGTTCGCTCGAAGAGGCACTGGCCCGGGTATACCACTGCTGTCTCCCAGTTATCCATATTGGGTGACGGCATCACCCACTGAAGTCCCGTTTCGCTCCACATCATACTCCTGTTCCATCCCTTCATCCTGATGACAGTGAGGTCAGCTCCGTAGCCTTCAGTCTCATTCCACATCTTCGCCAGCTCGCCGTAAGTCATCCCATGCCTCAGCGGAAGGCGATGGCGGTAGATGCTTATTGTATCGTGCATCGGGCCCTCAACAATACGGCCACCGAGAGGATTAGGCCTGTCAAGGACGATAAAGGGGATGCCCGCCTTTGCACATGCCTCCATGGCATGAGACATTGAAAACTTGTAGGTGTACCATGCCGATCCCACTCCCTGGATGTCAAAAAGCATCACATCTATACTGTCGAGCCACTCACGTTTTGGTGCCCATGATTCGCCATAAAGGCTATAGACGGGAATCCCGGTAACAGGATCCTTTTCGCCGTCAGTGAAGATGCGCCCGTGCTGTGCTCCCCTGACTCCGTGTTCCGCTCCGAAGAGAGCCACAAGGTTAACTCCCGGAGTGGCGGCAAGTATGTCAACTGTGCTTCGCATATCAATACCAACCGCGGACGGGTTGGTGATGAGACCCACCCTTTTGCCCATGATCAGGTCGGGATATTCGTCCAAAAGTACATTTATTCCCGGAGTCACTGCCGGCACAGGTACCGGTGGCTGTTTCATCCCGTCATAGAACTCTGCCAGGCTTTTTTCAGGATCAGGCGCATCGGCAAGGGTGAATTCATTGACTCCCATCGTGATAATGATGCTTTCGTTCCCGAAACGGTCAACTGCTGAAACGGCTACAGAGTCAAGAGCAGTGAAAGCCTGATCTGCCCCTGTTACCTTGTCACGGGAGGTGCGGGCCAGATATGTGCGGTTAAGTGTGAAAGCCGGCAGGGAATCTTCAGTTGTGGCGCTGCCATGGATATGCTGGTTCCATTGCGTACCGTATTTGTAGTATACCACCCAGCGTCCTATGTCAGCAGGATCAGGATGGGTCCATGTCAACTTCAGGGTACCGTTTTCAGCCTTCCTGCTTACCACGGGAGGTGCCGGGGCTTTCCTGTCGAGCCATGGCATCGGAGGCACCAGTGCAGGCCTGCGGTACGGCCCGTCAGCGACAGCCCTGACCAGCCCCGGCGTTCTGACCAGTGGCCCGATGCTCCAGTGAATCACGCCCGGACTTCCGGGCAGGAGACCCCGCGTGACCATGATCTGGTTTATGGTCTCGTCGGCAGCCCTCGATGCAGGCGACAGCCCAATGTTGATCCCCGGCCACAGATGACGCCCCTTGAGGTTCTCATCCTTCCACCATCCGAGGAGCACCGGAAAACTCTGGGCAATCTGGTTGATTGGCCAGTAAAGCTGAGGCGAGTAATAGTCAATCCATCCCTTGTTAAGCCATAGCTTCGCATCAGCGTAAAGTGTCTCGTGCTGGTTAAAGCCACTGCCGATGGCAGGAGGATTGTAAGGCTGCCAGATGCCGAAGGGACTGAGCCCGAACCTGACCCATGGCTTCTCGGCCTTGATGCCCTTATAGAGCCGTTCGATGAAGGTATTTACAGCCTCCCTGCGCCAGTCAGAGCGCGAAAGCTTCCCGCCTGAGGCCTGATAGGCCTGCCAGCTCTGGTCATCAGGGAAATCCTTATAGTTGTTGTAGTCGGGGTACGGATAGAAGTAATCGTCGAAATGGATGCCGTCGAGATCATATCTGCGTACCAGATCCATCACCACATTGTATGAGTGATCCTGCGTGCCCTTGAGGGCCGGGTCCATCCACCAGTAGTTCTCCACCTCGAGCTTAAGCACCAGGTCAGGGCGTTTTCTGACAATTGAGACATCTGTTAACGGTCCGCCGGCCGGGCTGTGTGCACGGTAAGGGTTGAGCCACGCGTGGAGTTCAATGCCCCTTGCATGAGCCTCATCTATCCAGAACTGCAGAGGGTCATAGTAAGGATCAGGGGCTTTGCCCTCCTCACCGGTCAGGTAGTATGACCACGGCTCGATATCGCTGGGGTACATGGCGTCACAATGTGGCCTGACCTGGAAGATGACCGCGTTGAAATTGTTTTTGTAAAGCAGGTCAAGGAGAGCTATAGCCTCGCTCTTCTGTTCCTCAACTGAGAGGCCTGGTCTGCTGGGCCAGTTGATATTGGCAACGGTGGCTACCCAGGCTGCTCGAAATTCCCGCTCGGCGCCTGGTGTACGGCCTGAAGGATCACCTGTTACGGTCTTCTTCGAGGTTGCACATCCGGCAATGGCAATTGTCATCACCGCTGCAAGTACTTTGAATGAGAAATTACCTGTCATAGAGGTTGAGGTTTTGAAGGTGTACTGATACAAATATAAAAATCATCCTGAAGGTATTGATATTGCAATTAAATCAGGTTCACCGGGACACAGATACAAACACAAAAAACCTCTCCGGCTGACAGACAGCCTGATAAAAAATAATGGGAGATTATACAAATTCAGCAGGCAGCAGCAGTCCGCAGTCAGAAGCATGACCAGGATATCCTGTAGGGCTTAAAGCATTATAGGTGTTCAATCGGGAACCACCAGGCGTAAGCTGAGATCATGCAATCTCATATAACCGTTCTTCTCAGGTTCCGCCACTATTATATTATGGTGCCACGCCAGATTTCTCAGAATCACAGAACATAAATGACCAAATCATTGCGCTCTGTTGCTTAATATTCTGCTTTGATTTAAGAAATCAATGTCATAGTTTTGACATGTTTTCTGAAAATAATCATATTTAAGCCACTATAACATTGGAAAGAGAAGATTTTTTAAAGGATCTGAAAGACAAAAAGCATCAGTGGGATTTCATTATCATCGGAGGAGGTGCTACCGGTCTTGGTGTGGCAGCAGATGCTGTCACTAGGGGTTACAAGACCCTGCTGCTTGAACAGAGTGACTTTGCAAAGGGCACATCGTCGCGCAGCACCAAGCTTGTTCACGGAGGTGTTCGCTACCTTCAGAAGGGAGATGTAGCCCTGGTCAGGGAAGCACTTCGCGAGAGGGGTTACCTCCTCAGGAATGCCCCACACCTGGTTAAGAACCAGCGTTTTATAATCAGTAACTACAGATGGTGGGAGAAACCCTTTTACACTATCGGGCTCACCTTTTACGACTTGCTTTCGGGCAGGATGAGCCTGGGACGCTCCCTGCCCATGAGCCGCAGCAGAGTCATCAAATCCATCCCGCAGATTGTCCGTAAAGGGCTCAAGGGAGGTGTCGTTTATCATGACGGCCAGTTTGATGACTCCCGGCTGGCAGTCAACCTGATGCAGACAGCCATCGAAAAAGGGGCAACAGTTGTCAATTATACAAAGGTGATACAGTTGCTCAAGAGCCCTGACGGCCAGGTTTCAGGAGTGGTGGCCGTGGATGAGCTTGACGGCACCCAATTCACCGCCGAGGGGAAATGCATTGTCAATGCCACCGGCATCTTTGTCGACAGCATAATCAGGATGGACAACCCGGAAGAGAAGCCTATGGTGAGACCGAGCCAGGGTGTTCACCTTGTTGTTGACAGGAGTTTTCTCGGAGGTGATGACGCAATCATGGTTCCAAAGACCAGTGATGGCAGGGTGTTGTTCGGCGTGCCATGGCACAGCCGCGTTATCATCGGCACCACTGATGTTCCCGTGAAGGAGTTCGTACTTGAACCCAGGGCCCTCGACGAGGAGGTTGACTTTATCCTTGAGACAGCGGGCAGGTATCTTGAGAAAAAACCTCAGCGCAGTGACGTGCTGTGCGTCTTCGCCGGCCTGCGACCGCTGGCGGCACCCAGGCATGACAAAGACGGAGCCAAAACACAGGAGATATCGCGCAGCCATAAGATGCTTGTATCACCTTCAGGCCTGGTTACCATCACCGGCGGCAAATGGACCACCTACCGCAAGATGGCGGAAGATACGGTTAACGCCGGTATCAGGGCAAAGAAGCTTCCGTTCAGACCGTGCCGCACCAGGGACCTTAAGATCCACGGCTGGTATGAAAATCCCGACAGAACAAACAGGATGTACATCTACGGCAGCGACCTTGATGAACTGATGCAGATGCAGAAGGAGAATCCCGAATGGGCTGAGAAGCTTAACGGAGAGTCTGATTTCACTGCCGGCGAAGTTATATGGGCCGTAAGAAAAGAGATGGCGCGCACCGTTGATGACGTGCTGGCCCGCCGGGTAAGGGTCCTCTACCTTGACGCAAGGCTGTCAATATCCCTCGCTCCGGCGGTGGCCGGAATCATGGCCCGGGAACTGGGACGCGACAAGGAGTGGATCAGACAACAGGTTGAGGAATACACGAATCTGGCATCAGGGTATGTGATGTCATGATATCTGACAGAAAACCTGACAAACAACTCACCGATGATAAACTTTTTAAAACCACCCCCATACAAGGAACCCCTGCCTGAGGAGAAGATTGACAAAACTTACAAGCGGCTTCGTCTGCAGGTCTTTTTGGGAGCTTTTATTGGCTATGCAGCATATTACCTTGTCAGGAAGAATCTGGCTCTGGCCATTCCCGGGATGATCCAGCCAGTTGAGAACGGCGGTCTGGGTTACACCAAGCTGGAGCTCGGAATAGCCCTCTCGGCCATATCAATTGCCTATGCTTTCAGCAAATTCATCATGGGAGCTCTTTCTGACAGGTCAGATGCCAGGAAGTTCCTCGTAACGGGTCTCATCCTCTCTTCACTCCTGATGATGTCAGTCGGGGTTTTTCCCTTCGCCACCAGCGCAGTATGGATAATTTTCCTCTTCATGCTTGTCATAGGCTGGCTTGGCGGTATGGGCTGGCCACCATGTGGCCGCATAATGGTTCACTGGTTCTCGCACAATGAGCGAAGCTTCAAGATGGGTATATGGAACACCTCCCACACTGTCGGCAGCGGCCTGATGGGTAACCTGGCAGCCTGGGGCACCATGCTCCTTGGCGGCCTCTTTCTGGTTGACCTCGGAGGAGGAGTAACCGTTGAGCAGAGCTGGAGGGCAGTCTTCATCTTCCCCAGTGCAGTGGCACTGCTGCTGGCGCTCTTCTGCTGGCTGACACTGCGTGACACACCTCAGTCATGCGGCCTTCCCGCCATAGACAAATACAGAAATGATGTGCCGGCACAGAAGAATATGAGCTCCGACAAGAAGATCCCGGTGAAGGAGCTCTTTGTTAAATACATCTTCACCAACAAAATTCTGTGGCTTATTGCTCTTGCCAACGTCTTCGTCTACCTCATCCGTTACGGCATAGGCGACTGGGCACCCACATACTGTGAGGAAGCAGGGCTGCTTACCAGCGAACAGAGCAAGATGGCCTTTTCACTGCATAACTATGCCGGTGTACCGGGAATGGTGCTCATCGGATGGGTCTCCTCAAAGGTGTTCAAGGGTCGTTGTGCTCCGGCAAACGTCATCTATATGGTACTGGTGCTGCTCAGCATTCTGCTCTACTGGAAGGCCCTGCCCGTGGCTTCATTTCTTGCAAATGCCTTTGGCACTGATCCTGATGCCACAAGGGTCACGGTGGTCTATTCTGCCCTGATAGCCATCGGATTCTTCATCTATGGCCCGGTGGCCCTCATCGGAGTGCAGGCCGTCAACCTCGTACCGAAGAACGCTGCAGGGACTGCTGCCGGCTTCGTAGGCCTCTTCGGATACCTCCTGGGCGATGCCCTCCTCTCGAAGGTGCTGATAGGCGCAGTGGCCGACAACGTAAGCCTTGGCTGGGGTGCAACCTTCCGGATCTTCATTGCTGCCAGCATACTGGCTGCCATCTTCTCGGCAACAACATGGAAAAAGGAAAAGGAGACATATCTCGGACACTCAAAATGATTAACATGAAACCCACATGTATCAAACAGTCAAACACCTGTCTATATGATTCTCAGTCATATGGGTTCCATAATACCTTTAAAATCAAAATTTTATTATAATGAAACGACTGATAGTAACTGTTCTTGCATCAGCATTCTGCCTTAACCTGACGGTTAATGCACAGACCTACCGGCATATTTCCGGCTGGTCACAGGATGTCAATGACCAGATTGAAGGGTTCCTCAACTCAACCATCACCATGAACATCAGGAAAGTGGCGGTGTTTGACAGTGACGGGACCACCTTCGGCCAGGTGCCTTATTACCTTGCTGACGAAGCACTCTACCGTTATGCTGACGAGGTTCTGAAGGAGAGAAAGGACCGTGAGGCAAAGGAGAAACTGAAAATCCTGGAAAGAATGGTCAAAGACGGCAACAACGTAGGGAAACCCTACGTGGAAAACAGGATTCATTTCCTGGCAGGTCTGACACCCGGAGAGATAGAAATGATAGGATATGAATGCTACCGGGAATCATACAGCAGTAAAACCTACCCGGAAATGAAACAGCTGGTTGCAAACCTGAAGGAATATGGTTTCGAGGTCTACATACTGACAGCATCGCCTGAGTTTCTCTACCAGAAGTTCGTGTCAGAGGAATATGGCATTCCTGTCACCAACGTTGTGGGCGCCAAGTGCGTTGTAAAGGACGGTGTCACCACCGGCGAGATCATCCCTCCCCTCCCGCAGGATGACGGTAAGGCTCATACCATAGAGACCTTTATCAAGGCAAGGCCCCTGATTGTAGGAGGCAACAGCCGCGGCGACATGGATATGCTGAACGAGTCGGCAGGACTGAAGATTGTTGTCAATCCGGATGATGTTACCGTTCGCGGCCCGGAGGACGGCCCCATGAGCGGCTATACGGTGAAAGCATACTGGGAGAAGGAAGGGGCACTGATTGTCAGGTGCAATGATGTGCGTGACCCTAAGGTCAGATTCCACACTGAAGAGTGGAAGATCAGAGAAAACAGGGCAAATCCTAAATGATCAGTCACAATGAAAATAAGAGTACTTTTCTCAATGGCCGCTACTGCTGCCCTGCTGGCAGGATGTGCCGGCAAAAACACTCCCGTAACGGGAGGAGTGCAGGAATACATGCCTGACAACGCGGTCATAGCGCATCGCGGAACCATATACTGGGCTCCCGAGCTTACCGAATCAGCCTTCCGCTGGGCACGCAACACCGGCGCTGATTACATGGAACTCGATCTGCACCGGACAAAGGACAGTGTACTGGTAATAATGCATGACAGAACCTTTAAACGTACCACCAACGTGGCGGAGATCTTTCCCGGCAGGGAAGATGATAACATAGGCACCTTCACCTGGGAAGAGATTATGCAGCTCGATAACGGGAGTGCTTTCAACAAAAAGAACCCTGACCAGGCCCGGCAGAGCTTCGCAGGTCAGGAGGTACTGACATTTGAAGACGTTTTCCGCATCGCCGAAGGCAAACGGATAAAAAGAAATCCTGATGGCAGCCGCCTCTTTACAAAAGATGAAACCGGAATATACCACTTTGAGTATGAGGATGATCCGGCAGACAACGGTCACAGGCCCGGAATATATATTGAATTCAAAATACCTGATGAATACCCTCTCATCGAAGAACAGGTTTACGATGAACTGACCAGGATTGAATGGAATCCGCTTGAGGGTGCTATACCGTCAGCTGATGAACCATTCCTGAAGGGAAACAGGGTCAACGTCGGCAACACCAGGGGAAAAATCCTTGTGCAGACATTTTCACAGAAGGGAATGATGAACATCAAAAGGGTCTTTCGCGAACAGGTACCGGCAAGCTATCTCATCGGCAATACAAAAGCCAACCTCTTTGCACAGGAGGCTGTGACTGACAGCATAGTGGCTTTTGCACGTGAGTGCGGCGCACAGTTTATAGGCACCAATCTCGGGGATGAGAATGACGGCCTCTCGCCGGAGTTTGCTGCAAAGATCCGTGCCGCAGCTCTTAAATCAAACGTATACTCATTCAATACAGTTGAGCAGATGGAGAAATATTTCGGCCAGAGTGACGGGGAGAATGCCTCCCCTCTCACTGACGGCATGATCACCAACCGCACTGACCTGACAGTAGATTTCTATCATGCACGGAAGGTTCGTGCCTTTAAAACTGAAAAGAGCCCGCCGGAGATACTTGCTGACCTGGGGTATAATCAGTAAAATGAGAATTGCATGCCTGCCATAAAGAAACTGTTATTTCTGCTTTTGATTGCGGCAATAGCCGCCTTCACCGGGTGCAAGGAAGATCCGCCTCCTCCGGATGAGGGAGGATTGAAGATCACAAGGATATCCATTTCTGAAAGCTTTAAAGTTCCTGCCGAAGGCACAGGTTGCCATTACAGTCACAGCGGATTTGCAGTAAGTGACCAGATAGTGTTCATGTTCGTTACCGATGCCGGAAAGGTCTATACCGCCACGGTAACCTCAGTGACAGGAGCAGGAGCCGGCTTTACCCTTCCAATCCGCAGGGGAAAAATCACCTGGCAGGTGCCCTTTGGGTAGATTCACGAATAATAAGGTCTGTCTCGATGACTATTGTCTGAGATGATACAAAGTCACTCTTGTCTTCAATCTGCTGAAGTAAGAGCTTCGCAGCTGCCTGCCCCATCTCAATGGCTCTGTCGTCAATAGTTGTCAGTGATGGTTCAACAATAGTTGAAACCGGATAATTACTAAACCCGACCACTGCACAATCCTCAGGTACTCTTATTCCAAATGCCTTGGCGCCCTGAATGATTCCAACAGCAGAATCATCATTGGCACAGAAGATACCGTCAGGTGGCGGGTTAAGGGCAAAGAGACTGCCTGAATAATTATAACCCTCATTATAATTAAGATTTTTCATCTCTTTCACATAGTCATCAGAAGACATTGCATCGTTATCTCTCAGCGCTGCCTTGTATCCTTCAAGTCGTGCCTTGAAAATACTTGTTCCCTGATGACCTGCAATGTGGGCGATACGTTTGCAGCCTATATTTATAAGGTGTTGAGTTGCTTTATAGGCTGCTTCAAAATCATCAATAACCACCTTGTTACAGGCAAAATCCTGGCATACCCTGTCAAAAAACACCAACGGGGTATTGAATTTGGAAAACCGCAAGAAATGCCGGTTGTCTTCTGTTTCAAGTGCCAGACAGGCAATAACTCCCCCGACTCTGTTCGCCAATAATGCCTCAGTATTGGCAACCTCACGCTCATATGAATCATTCGACTGGCAGATGACAACATTATAGCCATTCTTAAACGCCACCTCCTCAATACCGGAGATTACCCTTGAATGAAAGTAAATACTTATCCGTGGAACGATTATGCCAATCAGATTTGATTTGCTGCGTCTCAGGCTTGATGCCATTGAATTCGGGAAATACCCAAGCCGCTCAGCCTCTGCAAGGACTCTTTTTCTGGTCTTTTTACTTATCGATTCACTATTCTGCAAAGCTCTCGACACGGTGGAGAGTGACAGGTTCAACTCTCTTGCCAGATCTTTTAGTGTTACATTCGGTTTAGCCATTATCAGCCTTCACAAACGTTTGAATAAATCAATTCTATTTGAGGTGCAAATATAACAATATATTTATCAAATCATCCTTGAAATCAGGCAGGAAAATTGCCCTGCCGGCAGAGCCCTGCCCGGAGAGCGCTCTTAATGGCAACATCCTGTTTCTCTGCTTCTTAAGCGCATCAGACAAATTTACATGATTCTGAAGACACTTCATGGATACTCCCTTAAAATCCCTGAACCATGTTTTTTACCGGCTCACTTTACTGTTAAGAGTCTGTTTATGTAATTATTCAGACCCGGTCTGCCTGAAGCCTGACATTAATTCTCCTGCCCTGACAGCCCCTTGTTGTATAAAAAACAGAGAATACAGCCCTGTTATTGAACTGAACAATTCCAATTTTCTGATGTAACATATAATGAATTAATGATATAGGCAGTCAATTATGACGAATCCGGCCTATTGTGTCTGAATAACATAAAAAATATTTATGAAAACGTTTGCTTTTTAATTTTCTTAAACATAACTTTGTATTGAAACGTTCTTTGAAGTACTGGCTGCGCAGGAAGACTTTCGTTATATTTCTTGTTTACTTATTCTTTTTCAATGATATATAATTACTGCCATTACCTGATCATTAAAACGAAAGGGAAACAGTAATATGTTGAAAGAATAAGCCGGAAACATAGATTATAGTTTATTTTACCATCGTTTTCATAATGTTATGGTATCAGTCAGATAGTCTTGAATTCCCTTTTAGTTTGGAAAGTGACAGGCCGGAGAACTCTCCAAGTACTCTGATGGCATTTATGCATTGAACATGACAAAGCTTAATAAGAAAAGGAAAGCAGAATGTCACTTGATTTTTATGGCATAAGGATGCTCTTCTTACTACCTCAGAATTACTTAATCATGATGAGCTATTATATAAACCTTTAATCCTAATCAATCAACATTAATCTTTACAAAATGAAAATCTCTAAAAGGCAAACATGGAAAGCATTTCTTGTTTTCACGATGATGGCAGCCATCTTTGGTCTGCTCGCTGAGAACAAACTGCTTGCCGGTCATTCTTTCCCGGATGGTATTATCCAGCAGGAAAGGACTGTTACCGGAAAGGTTACAAGTGCAGAGGATGGTCTTCCCCTGCCAGGAGTCGCTGTAATCATTAAAGGTACAACAACAGGAGTAAGCACTGATCAGAATGGAAATTATTCGATCAGCGTTCCTGCCACAGCGCAAACATTGGTCTTCTCATTTCTGGGAATGGAGACTTTTGAAGCTCCGATTCAGCAGAGATCAGTCATCAATGTAGTAATGCAGCCTTCTGTCACCATGGTTGAAGATGTAGTCGTTACTGCACTCAACATCACAAGGCAGAAAAAAGCACTTGGTTATTCTATCGGAGAGTTGTCTGCAGAGGCAATAGAAAGGACAAAGGAGAACAGCGTGATCAATACCCTTGCGGGAAAGGTTCCCGGGCTCCTTATCCAGCCAAATGCCTCCGGTCCGGCAGGAACATCCCGCGTCCTGCTTCGTGGTTACAACCAGTTGAGCGGCAGCAATGATCCTCTCTATGTCATTGACGGTATTCCTTTTGACAACATGAAATTCGGAGAATCAGGCATGTATGGAGGGATTGACCAGGGTGACATACTGTCAACCATCAACCCGGCAGATATTGAATCAATATCTGTCCTCAAAGGGCCAAATGCGGCTTCTCTTTACGGCTCGCGGGCAAACAACGGTGTGATTGTGATTACAACAAAATCCGGCAAGGCCAGGAAAGGTATTGGTATAACGGCCAGCACCTCCTACACTGCTGACACACCTCTTCTCTTCCCTGATTTACAGAATGTTTACGGGCAGGGCTCCAACGGTACTCTTGATGTAGGTCTTGACGGGATACCTTACACCTCAAAGGGCATGCCCTATAGCTGGGGGCCGGAAATGAAAGGACAGAGTGTTCTTGACTGGTCAGGAAAAGTTCAGCCTTTCAACCCGCAGCCTGACAACATGAGAGATTTCTACCAGACCGGTCATACATCATCAACATCCATTGCACTGGTTGGCGGAAATGAGAATGTAAATGCACGCTTATCAGGTACTTATGATGACATCTCCGGCATTCAGCCGACAAATGACATTACCCGGTACGTCATAAACATGAGAACAGGCGCCAAACTGTCAGACAGACTCAGTGTTGACGCCAAAGCCACCTTCGTGAAACAAAGAGTCACCGGCAGAATGCAGATGGCTGATATGCAGGGTAACCCGGGCTATGCCCTTACTCTGATGCCCCGCAATATCAGAACTGTTGACGCGATGAACATCATGACACCTGAGGGCAATGAAAATCTCTGGACATCAGATAGATATAAAGGGAACCCATATTGGACAATCAACAAGCAGGGTACCGACGAGACTATAGACAGGATCACGGCTCTTGTCTCGGCAAAATATGACTTCACTGACTGGCTCTCACTTCAGGTCAGGGCTTCACAGGACGAGTATTCCAAGGACTACCTCTACTACAGGGCTAAAGGAACCCAGGTTTACCCCATGGGTAACATCACGCACATCAAGTACTTTAATGAGGAGTTTAACAGTGACTTCCTGCTTACTGCCAATAATAACATTACCAGTAAGATTACCTCTTCGATAAGCTTCGGCGGAAACTATTACGATGCCAAATTCAGCTATATATCGCAGAACGGAGCCAATTTCAAAGTGCCCGATTTTTATCATATCAGCAATTCCGGGAACGTTCCCGGCACGGGCTCTTACGAATCACATAAAAGAACCCTTTCCCTTTATGGTACGGCTCAGTTTGTATATAATGGCTTTTTGTTCATTGATCTTACCGCGAGAAATGACTGGTCTTCAACTCTGCCGGCATCTGACAACTCATACTTCTATCCTTCGGTAACGGGAAGTTTTGTGTTTACTGATGCATTCAGAGATGCCATAAGTCCTGCCATTCTGTCGTTCGGGAAAATCCGCGCATCATGGGCACAGGCCGGTGGTGATCCCGGAGTGTACCAGACCAATCTGTACTACAACCTCTATACAGATACTTACAACAACCTTCCGGTAGGGAGTGTCTCTTCAACCACCCTGCCAAACATGAACATCAAGCCCTATATTACAACCTCAATTGAGCTGGGTACTGACCTGAGATTCTTCAATGACAGGTTAAGTCTTGATTTCACCTATTACAGCAAGAAAACAATAAACCAGATACTGTCTGCATCAATACCAAGGTCAACAGGCTATTTCACCCAGGTAATCAATGCCGGCGAGCTTGCCAACAAGGGTTTTGAGGTCTTGCTGACATCCAGCCCGGTAAAAAGTGCCAGCGGATTCAACTGGGATATCTCACTCAACTTTGCCAAGAACAATTCAGAGGTTGTTGAGCTTTATGAAGGTATCCCGACATTACTTCTCGGTCAGGACAGGAATATTCAGATATATGCCAAGCCGGGCAGACCGTATGGTGATCTCTATGTGGCAAAGTACCTGCGTGACAAGAATGGCAACCGTATCATAAATGCTGATGGCCTGCCAATTGCTGACGGCGGCACCTCCAACTATCAGCATATTGGCAACTTTAACCCTGACTGGACCGGAGGTATCGGAAATACTTTCTCATACAAGGGTCTTTCATTCTATTCACTGATAGATGTCAGGAAGGGAGGCGAATTCTATTCAGTCGGTACCAGATACATGGTTATTTTTGGTACAACGGCTGAGACTCTGGAAGGCCGCAAGGAGTGGTACGCAGGAACCGGTGGATATATTGCAGAAGGTGTTAAGGGCGAACTTGTTGAAGGAGAATGGGTCTCCACAGGCGAAAAGAATAATATTCCCGTTAACCCGCAGACTTACTGGGGTACCGGTGGTGTCGGGAACATCGGTGAAGAGTTCATTATGGACGGCACCTTTGTTAAAATGAGAGAGGTGGCGCTGAGCTATGATCTGCCGAAACGTTTTATTTCAGGCACACCTATCGGCAATGTTACAGTATCACTGATTGGAAGAAACCTCTTCTTCTTCTACCGTGCCTCGAAGCACTATGACCCGGAAAGCTCTTATAACAGCGGAAACTATGGAGCAGGTGTTGAGAATCACGCTCAGCCTACAACTAAAAGCCTTGGTTTCAGCATAAAGATCGCACTGTAAACAAACCAATAAATGCTGAATAATATGAAAAGCTTAAATATTAAAAAAATTAGTGCACTTGTAACAGTCATAATCATGCTGGTCTCCTGTGAGGGTTTGTCAGACATCAATGACAATCCAAACTCACTCACTAGTATACCTGACCAGTATCTGTTTACCAATATGTGCAAGTATACAATATCAGATGCCAGGCAGTTGACCGCAAGGGCACAGGTATTCTTCTGCGGCACCTGGTCACATCTTTACTCTTCAAGTTATCCTGAAGACCGCTATCGTATCAATACTGATACTGATGATGAAAACATAGTATGGCAGGACCTCTATTCAACAACCACAGTGGGCCTTGCAGCTGATCTGAAAAAGAAACTGGGGCCGGAAGGCACAGACCCAAATCCTGTCAAATATGCAATGGTTGACATTGTTGGATCAATAAGGATTCTGAAAGCCTCCGATCTGTATGGAGACGTCCCTTATAATGATGCAGGCAGAGGAGCTGAAGGTGTGCTTCTTCCACAATATGATACCCAGGAAGCAATCTATAAGGATGTCATTAGTAAACTTGGTACCTATATTGCACTGTTTGAAAGTTCCACGGATGCTGACGGCTACGGTGCTTCAGACCCGTTTTACGCCGGCAGCATGGAGAAATGGATCAAATTTGCCAATTCACTCCGTCTCCGCCTTGCAATGAGGATTCGCTACGCTGACCCCGCTACTGCTCAGACCGCCATCACTGCATCTCTTGCAAAGCCCCTTATGACGAGCAATGATGATAATGCGCGAATTCTGAATTTCGACACCTCAGTATTATATCAGTACAGTGGATGGTACGAGGCATTTATAAATGAGGGTCGCTTCAGCCTGAGCAAGTTCCTGGTTGACATTATGAATGCATCCAATGACCCCCGTCTGCCAGTTTTTGCACTGCCCAACTCTCTCGGATTATATGAGGGATACCCAAACGGACTGACGTCAGAAGCCAGGACTTCCTATGATGCAACAAATGTATCAGTCACTGCCCCAATCCTTTATGCAAAGGATATACCATCTTATTACCTTACTTATTCCGAGGTCTGTTTCCTTCAGGCTGAAGCAGCACTTTACGGACTTGGCGGCTCTAACCCGAATACCCATTTCCGGAATGGTATTATTGCTTCCATGAAGCAGTGGGGAGTCAGTGATGCTGATATTGAAACCTTCCTGGCAGATGAAGAGGAAGCTACACTGACCGGCAATACAGAAGATGACTTCAGAAAGATATGTACACAACTATGGATGTCATGTATCAGCAATAACTGGGAAGCTTATAACGTGGTAAGAAGAACAGGATATCCCGTAATCCCTGTCCGTACCGGACTTGAAACACCCCAGCTTGATGTGGGTTTGACAAATGGGACAATGCCCAGGAGGATACAGTATCCTGTTACCGAGCTCACCCTGAATGTTGAAAACTGTGAGGCAGCTATTGCACGCCAGGGTCCAAACCTGATGACTACTAAAATTTGGTGGGATGCCAAATAGCATGTTGATATACCGGAATTATTTATGCTAGATTAGGTAATATTGACTTGGTTCCGGGGTTGTTAACTGGTTTTAGGTTGAAGTGTCCGGCCGAAATACCGGACACTTCTTATAAAGTCCGACATTTGAATTCTTATGGTATTTGTAATCCTGCAACGCGATAAATGGTTATTTTAGACAGGATAAGCAGTGATAATTTATCGGATAAACATAACGCGTTGATAAACATAGTCTTATTGTTAAACCAACATATAATGCAATGGACAAAAACAAAAGAATTATCGCATCACTCCTTTTTCTGACCTTTTTTTATTGCTTGCATACTTTTGCCCAGGAACAGACTACCGGGTGCAGGGTTTTATTGCCGCAGATAGCCGGTCAATATGAAGGAGAATGTAAAAAAGGGCTTGCTGACGGAATGGGCAAGGCTCAGGGAACAGATCAATATGAAGGCTTCTTTAAGAAAGGCTTGCCGGATGGCCAGGGCAAGTATACATGGAATGACGGTACCACATTTGAAGGTGAATGGAAAAAGGGCCGCAAAGACGGATACGGTGTTCTAACCAGCCACCTGGCATCACGTGATTCAGTCCTGAGTGGTTATTGGATCGATGATGAATATATTGGCACTGAAAAAAAACCCTACAAGATAAACAACAAGGGAATAAACATTATCGGTCTGACACTCTCGCGTGTCGGGTCTGACAAGGATCAGATAGTTGTTGAATACAACAGGAGCGGAAGACCCCTGTCAATATACTCCTTCCACGTGACCGAGCTTATGGGAGGTTATTCCACAATCTCAAAAAGTGATTTCTCGAAAACACTACTTAATGTCAGGTACCCCTTCAGAGCTGAAATAACCGGTGATGCATTCGTGTTTGATGTTACAATATCACAGAGGGGCTCATGGAAAATAATTGTAAACGTTGCAACCAAATAAGAATTATCCCTAAGATTAACTTAAAATTATACTCAATTATGCGTTTCAGTAAATTGTTTTTATTAAGGATTACCCTGATTCTCTGCCTCGGCATCTTCGCGGTTACAAGCTGCAGTACCGCAAAGGAACCGGAAACGGAATTCAGGGGGGTATGGCTCCATCAGACCCTTTTTGACAGGAATGAAACAGAGGGCAAGGATCAGATAATATCTCTGTTTGACAGGTATGCCGAAATAGGAATTAACAACCTGTTCTGTTATTACACTCTTCCGGAAGAGAACAATCTTGAATGGGATTTTCTCACATTCGTTATTGACGAAGGCAAAAAAAGGAATATAGGAATTCACCCGGTATTCTGCCCCGGACACGAGGTCGATCTTGAAAAAGCCATGGAAGAACATCCCGGGTGGCTTATCCGCAAAAAGGATGGCGAGGCTTACCCTGCTTACAACATGGCTTTGCCTGAAGTGAGAGAATACTGGGTTTCTGTTATTTCCAAAGCAATGGAATATGATATTGCCGGTATTCACCTTGATTATGTCAGGTACCCTGTCAACCAGATGTATAGTTATGACAGCATAACCTGTGACAACTTCAGTAAAAAATATGGATTCACCCCTTTTGAAACCGCGAATGATGGCGGAAGTATAATCTGGTGTGAATGGATTGAATGGAATCAGGAACAGGTATCTGCCCTTGTCAGAGATGTACATAAAATGATTAAAGAGTCAGGAAAGAATATACTTCTGGGAGTAGATGTATTCCCTGACCCGGCAGAATCAGAGATTGAGATTGGTCAGTCTTGGGAAACATGGGCATCTGAAGGTATCATTGACTTTGCATGTCCCATGCTGTACACTGACAGCATTTCACTTTTTGGCAAATATCTTGACAAGGCATTAACCACCGCAGACAACCGCTGTAAAGTTTACCCGGGGATAGGTGTACGCACATCCCACAACAAAGCTACCGCGGAAGTCCTTATAGATGAAATAAATATAGCACGTGATAAAAATACAGGCGGAGTTGTTTTCTTTTCAGGCTACTCATTAACTGATGAGATGATGGATGCCCTTTCGAAAACAGTTTTCAAACCGTCAACAGAAGAAATGAATTAGATTATTATGGCAAAAATATATTACGTTGGAGACTGGGCCGTGCTCACAGGTCCGACATTTGCAGAATCACCATTTCAGCATGCTCCAAAGGGACTTGAGATATTCAATTACGGAGTATGGTTGAAGAACGCACTGGAATCAGATGGCAATCATGAAGTGAATTCAGTTCCGTCATGGGATTTTTACAAACTCGGGCCGGGAGAGTATGAAAAGATCATTGATGAGTATGATGTTATTGTGTTCAGTGACGTTGAAGGCAAGTTGTTTCAGCTCAATCCGGACTTTTTTAACAGGGAGGAATTCGGGAAAAAGATACTTACATACCCTGACAGGCTGAGGCTTACACTTGATGCTGTCAAGGCAGGAAAAGGACTGATGCTCCTGGGCGGGTGGTATTCTTTTACAGGAGAAACAGGCAAGGGAGGATGGGGAAGAACTATTCTCCGCGAGGCAATACCCGTTAAGTGCCTTGACTTTGAAGACCTTGTGGAAAGCACCGAGGGTTATTACCCTGAGGTTACTCCCGAAGGCAGAAGAGTATTTGGTGATTCACTTGGAGACATCCCTCCTATTCTGGGGTATAATCAGACCACTGAGATACCCGAGGGCAAAGTTCTCTTGAGAGTAAAGGGAACAGGTGATCCTCTCCTTGCTGTCCGTCAACTTGGGAAAGGCAGGGTACTGGCCTACACGTCTGACCCGGCGCCTCACTGGGGTCTGAACTTCGTTTACTGGAAGCATTACAATGATTTCTGGCTCAAATGCCTCTCATTGGTCACTGAAAAGTCATAATCCTGACAAGTTCAATGTTATGATCAGACTGATTGGAATAAAACTGTTCCTGTTACTGCTGATAATCATTCAGGCCGGATGCGGGAATGGCACTTCACCGGGCAGCAATGTTCAGGATGGCCGTTATTGGAAAGATCAGGCAATAAATGACATTCTCCCCTATTGGACGGAAAATGCCATGGACCGTGATTCGGGAGCCTTCATTACAAACCTTGATGCAAAATGGAAGCATGGCTCTGATAGTCATAAATATCCAAGTATGATTGGCAGACATATTTTCAGTTACTCTGCCGCCTACCTGATGACCGGTAATGAAGAATACCTTGACATTGCGGAACAAACAAAAGACTTCTTGCTTGAGAAAGCATGGGACAGTGAACATGGAGGATGGTACGACGTTCTTAACCGTGACGGCACTCCTGCCATCAGAACCAGGAATATGTTCATACAGACATATGCCCTGACAGGCCTGGCCATGTATTATTTTGTAACTCATGACCGTGAAGTCCTGGAATATATCATTGAGTCAGACCGTCTTCTTGAAACTGCTCTTCTTGACACTCTGAATGACGGTTACTATAATGTGGCGGGAGATGACTGGCAGATAATTGATTCAAACAAATCATTCGCGTCACAGGTTGCCCCGGTCTCGGGATATCTCCTATACATGTATCTTGCCACGGGTGATTCTGTTTATCTTCAAAGGTCACGGAGAATAATGGATTGGGTGTCTGACAGGATGAGAGACCCCGGGTCCGGCTGGATACTTGAGTATTTTGACCGGAACTGGAACATGCTTGAATCTGATCCGGATATCATTAATGTCGGGCATAATATCGAAGTTGCCTGGATGCTATTAAGGTTAGCCATGCTTAATGGCACCGGCGAAATGCCGGAAACGGCCAGGCAACTTGAAGATTCGCTTTATGCGGCAACTTTCAGGAAAGAGACAGGTCTGTGGCTCACAACGCTTGGAAGAAAAGACCCGGGCATTACTGATGACTTTACCTATTGGTGGATCCAGGCATATGGAAATATGTATTCACTCTGTTCATACAGGTTCTCCGGCAATAAGGAAAGACTTGATCATTTCATAAAGGGTGCGGAGTTCTGGGACAGCTATTTTCTTGACAGAGACAACGGCGATACCTTCACAAGTGTCTGTCACAACGGCGTTGCCAAAGACTCAACAAAAGCCAATCCTTACAAAACCTCTTACCACAGCATCGAACAATGCCTCCTTAACTATTTGTACCTGAGCTTCTGGGTGAACCATGAGCCGGTCAGGCTGCACTTCAGAATCATCCATCCGCGTGAAGGTGATCTGCTGCTTCCCGTGCTGGTTGAGGATATGGACATAGTGGTCAGGGATGCCAGATATGAAGGAATATCAGGTAATGAAACACTGACTTTTTCCGAACGAACGGTCACTCTTCCTGAAGCTGATATTGCCAGGATCACAGTCACCTTGGGCAACAGGTCAGTTACAGACAATTAGATAATAATCGCGATTGAGTATTTCAGACAGGCCGAAAACCAAACAGATGAACGGGAAGAATAAACAAGTGGCAATGCTTAAAAAGCTGATATATACAGGTATTATCCTGATCGTATTCACCTCGTGCAATGGTATGCTCAAAGAGTCTGACGGAGGTCTTGTGATCAGCATCGATGCGAAGCGAATACCTTATGGCGGCACTGCCCTTGTCATGATCGAGTCATACAAACCGGTAAGGGCAGAGGATCTCATGGTCACCGTAACGGTTCCCGGTGAAGGAACAAAAGAGCTTACACCGGAGAGCCGTGATGCAAAATCTTCACTCTTTCATATCACGGTCGGTCCTGACATGAATTCTTCTGACGGCATGCGGATCATTACCGCTGTTACCGGTCACGGCACCCGGCAGGTGGTTGCCAAGGCATCCTATCTTGCAGGGAGTGTCATAGCTGATTATACCATCATGACTCACTTCCCCGATATGGGAACAAAGCCGGCCATGAATGATTACCTGGAACAGTTCACCGGCCTTGGAGGGAATCTGGTGGTGTTACACGCGAATATAGGCGCGGAGGCTGTCTGGGGCGGCAGCACCGGAATAAAAGCGGTCTGGCCTTCCAAAGTATGCATAAAATCAGCATCTCCTGAACATGACAGGATTGAAATGATGCTTGACATTACCGATTCCCTTGGCATCCCGGCTTTGATCTCCGTTTCATGGGATTTGAGCAACCCTGATCTGCGATATGAGAATTACATGCAAAGTATTGAAGCAATCATTGATGAGCAATGGAAGATGTATGGTCATCACCCTTCACTTGCAGGCTTTTACTCATACCAGGAGGGCAGTGGCACATACCTTGCCGGCTATATTCGGGAATTCTGCAAGTCAGTAAAGAAACAGAGCCGTGGATTACTGACAATGTGCTCTCCAAATATTGATGATCCGTTGCTTGCAGGTTATCTTGCAATGATTGAAGACCTTGATATCGTGAATTATCAGGCGCCAATAATGACATCCTACCGCTCTGATAACCGCCAGATGTATCCCAACTGCAGGGTCAGGGATATTACATCACTTTCATCCGGAGCAACCCGGATCACCGATAAGATAACACTGTCACACGTTGAGTTCATGGGCTATCATGAAAACAAGACCGGTGATTCATATCTTACCGGTTATGATAATATCTTCAACCAGTTCCCCTCTGCTGCTTCGGCATACGGCCCTGATGGTACTTCATTCTTTAGCTACTTCTCATGCATATTCTTCAACCAGGCGAAGCTGCCTGAAGAGACAGCAACGGCCGTACAGGCAATAAAAGATGGGTTAAAGGCCTATAACCTCATCAGGGAAACAACATCAACAGAGCCCTCCCGTCTGGCCGTTTACATACCTTATGCAGACTGGTGCATTGAGAGGTGGCAGAATTGCATCACTCCTGCACTTGACGCTTTCAGACAGCTGGGTGTCAGCTATGACGTATTACCCTTTGTACCGAAAAAGGGAGAAGAGATACTTCCCTTCTACCCTATGAATAAAAACCCTGAGCAGGCTGACTACCTGTTACAGAACAGGTATGTTGTAATCCTTCCTGACATTTCCGGCATGCAGGAAACTGACAGTGAGATGATTGAAGATTTTGTCAGGAGGGGAGGCGTGGTTATTGCTTTTGGTCCGAGGATACCCTATGGCGACCGGTTTGACCGCGAAAAACTATGGGGTGCAAGGGAGAGCGTACCTGTTCAGTCATCACGGTATTACAACAGGATAACTGTCTCAAAACCAGGTGCCAGGACATATAAAGGCCAGTCATGGTCATTTGGCCCCATTGCGTCAACTGCATGGATTCCTGAAAAAGAAAACATGATAGCCGGTTTTCCTGATGGAACTGCATCTGTCTTTTCCAATGAATATGGTGAGGGAAAGACATACGTTGTGACAATGAGCGCCCGGAATGCAGTGAGTATCTGTCCTGACCTGGTCAGGGATATACTTGATGATGCCCTTGCCTGCCGTGATGTTTACAGACCCTTTGATGTTTACGGAGCCGCAGGAAACATGGATATTTCAATGAATGGCGGACAATCATCGTACACCATTTCAGCAGCCAACTATAACTCCAGACCGGTTGACCTGGTTATTAAACCCCTGCTTCTGGAGCCTGATAAAAAGTATAAGCTCATTGATCTGAAGTCAGGTGAAGTGCTTTCAGAAAAAACCGGATCAGGATACCGGTCAATTCCTGTCAGGGTTGAGAGTAATGATTTCAGTGCGTTTGGCATTGAACCAGAGAGTGAACAGAATTAAACAGTCTGGCAAGTATCTGAAATGAAAACAGGCAGGTGTGACAGTGGCAGAATAACAGAATCCGGAAGGGCAGCATTTCTTGTCTCTCTTTTATCTGTTTTCATCTTCTGCAACACCAGCTTCAGTCAACCGGAGCCATTACCTGATCTGCGCTATGCAATTGTGATCAAGCAGGGCACCTGGAATATAACCAGGTGGAAGCAGGTTTGTGATACTCTTTCTTCATCTTATAAAGGTCGCCTCTTCACATGGGAAACCTCTTTGTCTGAAGTGAAGGACGCAGTCATTTCCTATCGCCCCACTCATATCTGCTTTGTCTGTGACATGAGCACGGCATTACCTTCATTTATATCAGGCACACTTCATCCCTTTACCCGGTCACTCGATGATGATCCTTATACAGATGTTATCTGGAGTGTTCTCACGGGATATCCGGAAGATGCCTACAGGATTGCTGCAGACACGGTCACGCATCTTACCAGAACACTCCTCAGCGGGACTGTCAGCAGTGACCTTGAGTACTACACCCAGGGGCTGAGTACCCATGAGGCAACCTCCGGGCTTTTTTATGTCAAACACCCTGATTCAATCCTTGTAAGGTCATATACCTCCGCGCCAACTGACCGTACATCATGGCTCGTTTCAATGATCAATTCCGGGATTGACTCACTTGACAATGCTCCTGTTGATATATTTATAACCAGCGGACACGGAAGCTATAACCTGTGGCAACTACATTATCCCGCCAAAAGCCCGGAAGGTTTGTTCAGGTCCGGGAGCCATGTCCTGACAGGTGCGTCAGCTGCCGGCACTTATCACCCGATCAGTTCTGCCAATCCCAAAATATACTTTGGCCTTGGCAACTGTAACATCGGTCAGATATTGAATGATGGCTGCATGGCGCCTGCCTGGATGAATAAAGGCGGCGCGTTTGCCTATACCGGATACGTGATTGATGAGACAGCCAATTCATATCAGCATGGCGGTACCAGAGCCTACTACTACAGGATGTCAAGGGAAAACACCTGGTCTGAATCATGGTTTCTGTCAAATATTGCCCTGCAGTTTGATCTCCTCAACAACACTCCGGGAGTTTCACCTGTTGATCTGAACGGTTCTGCCTTCTATGGTGACCCGGGGAAGATCTTTAAAATGAGCCATGAAGGTCAATACCGGCAGCCGCTTGTCACAAATGAACTGATCATCACTCACGGTCCTTTGAAGGATACTGTAAAATACCGTGTGACCATGAACGATGACGGTGAACCGGGAACCAATGGCAAATGGGGCAACAGGCATCCCGCGATGATCCTCCCCTTCACTGCAACCGGCATAGACATACTGTCAACCGATGCCATTACTGCTGTTGTACAGGAAAACTTTGTTCTGTTGTATATATGGTATAAAGGGCTTGATCCCTTAAAGAAAGGCGACACCCGCGAAGTGGTGTTTACCTGTAACAGGCTGACTACAGGAACAGGTAAACCGGTTGACGGCAATGAAAAGACCGGTATTATTGACAAGATATACCCAAACCCGGCTTCATCAAGAATCACCATCAACTACAAGATTACAGGAAACACGAATGTTATTATACGACTGTTTGACTATAACGGTGCCCTGATTGACAGGATAAATTATCCCTCTCAGCCACCGGGCTCCTACTCTGAGGATTTTGACGTTTCAGGCCTGGCTGACGGAGTTTATCATTTTCTGATTGAAACCTCTGAAAGCCATGAATCACGAAAATTTGTACTGGCAAAGAATTAACCTCTCCGGAGTGGCATTAAACACGGCATAAACAATAATGAAAAGAGAATGAGACTTACATGACTGGCAATTTTCAAAATGAGATGATTTTTTATTTCATATAACTTACAGACCGACAATGAAATATGCATAAATAAACAAATGGAATTCACATGATTGATCCTGAACAGGAAAAATTATGAACCCAATTCATGCTCAATCATGCACGGCTCCATGCAACCCTATAAAAATTATATCAGGGATGAAACGAAGAGGTTTTATTGGTACATCGGGAGCGCTTGCTTTTTCTGCCATACTACCTGGTTGTTCCGCCGGCGGCACTCCGGAAAGAGTATCTGACAGGAAAGAAAAACAAAAAAAAATGACAATCTCTGCTATCGCCGGATTAACTGTCCGGGAACTGCTTGAAAATTACAGATCATACCTGTATGATGATTTTCTTCCTTTCATGGATAAACACGTTGTTGACCATGAAAGAGGAGGCTTTATGACCCATGCTGACCGCAGGGGGAATCTCCTTTCAACCACCAAGAGAGCATGGTATGATGGAAGGGGATTATGGGTTTACTCCTTTCTCTACAATAACCTGGGCAATGATCCCTCCCACCTGGAGATTGCCCGCAAAACCACGGAGCTGTTACTGGGGATGAGACCTGCCGATGGTGAATTCTGGCCGTGGTCATATACACGTGAAGGTCAGCCGATCACAGGCACATTACCGGATATTTACGGAAACCTGTTCATTGCAGAAGGGCTGGCAGAATTCTCAAAGGCAACCGGTGACCAGAAATATTATGACATATCAAAAGAAATTGTCATATCATGTTTTAATCTCTATGACCGTGCAGATTACCTGCATGCGGTGACCTACGGACCTGATGCTGATCAGTTAACCGGGCCAAGAATCCTCGGACACTGGATGGTATTCCTGAAAGTTGCAACAACATTACTCTGTGTAAAGGAGGACCCTGCCATTGAAAATATTGCTGACAGGTGTATTGACGCATTGATGAATAAGCACTATATGCCGGAGTTTGACCTGATGATAGAGGTGCTTAATCATGATATGACAGTGCCCGAAGGACCCTTCTCGCAGTTCTGTTATGCCGGACATATAATTGAGGTGCTCTGGATGGTAATGGATGAAGCCTTGAGAAGAAAAGACAAAGGGCTGTATGATCTTGCCGTGAAAAGGCTTAAGCGCCACACTGAAGTTGCGTGGGATGATGTTTACGGAGGCCTGTTCAGGTGTCTTGAGAACATTGACCTGAATATCTGGCAGGTTGACAAGGTCCTTTGGGAACAGGCTGAATTGCTTATCGGAACAATGAACATGATAGAGCATACTGCTGATCCATGGGCTTTCTGCTGGTTTGAAAAAACTTATAATTATGTGATGGAGAATTATCCTCTGAAGAAGCACGGATTCCCGCTGTGGAACTTTAGCGGAGACAGGAAGATGACCTTCGTTGAAGAGTATGAAAGAATTGAAAACTATCACCATCCGCGACATCTGATGCTGAATATCTTAAGCCTCGAAAGGATTCTGAAGAACGGGAACAGACCATTATTCCCCGGAAACAAGGATTCTATTGATACCTGAATATTACGAATACTGAACCTTCAAACTGTTTTAAAAACATATAGTCATGGATCATGGTTTTGGAATAATAGGTACGGGAGATATTGCGGCAGTGCATGCAAGGGCAATAGGCACAATTGCGAATGCTCATCTGGCAGGCGTTACTGATATCGTCAGGGATAAGGCACATGCATTCGGCGAACAATTCAACTGCAATGTATTTGATTCTGCCAGTGCCCTGGTCAACTCCCCGGAGATTGAAATAGTATGTATCTGCACTCCTTCCGGAACCCACCTGGAGCCTGCCCTGCTGGCCATTGATGCAGGCAGGCACTGTATAATAGAAAAACCCCTTGAGGTAACGGTAAGTCGCTGCAGAACCATTATTGAGGCAGCAAAGAAAAAGAATGTCCTTGTGGCAGGTATCTTCCCCATGAGATTCCTTGACATAAACATGGAGGTCAGGAAGGCTGTTGAGTCCGGACGCTTTGGCAAAATGATTATGGGTGATGTGTATGTGAAATGGTTCCGCAGCCAGACATACTATGACCAGGTTAAATGGAGGGGTGATCCGGAAATAAGCGGAGGAGGAGCTGTAATGAACCAGGCTATTCACTCGGTTGATCTCCTCAGATGGATGATGGGAGAGGTTAAAGAAGTGAGTGCATTCTCAGCCATGCTGGGACATCACGATCTTGATGTTGAAGATACTGCTGTTGCAACCCTCCGGTTTGAGAACGGAGCTCTTGGCGTTATAGAAGCATCAACTGCTGTTTTCCCGGGTTCCTACAAACGGATGGAAATCCTTGGCACAGGCGGCTCCGTGATAACAGAGGAAGAGACAATAGTAAAATGGGAATTTAGTGAAGAGAGCGACCTGGACAATGAAATAAGGTTTCGCTTTTCAGGAGAGGAGACTGTAGGAGGAGGTGTTACAGACCCGAAAGCAATAAAGGACACAGGCCACATCAGGCAGATATCCGATATGGTTGAGGCTTTGGAAACGGGCCGTCCTCCGGTGATAGATGCTGAAGAAGCTGCGAAAGCAGTTGAAATAATAGAAGCAATTTATAAAAGTGCGCGGACAGGAATGACTGTTTCGCTGTAAGGGAACAAACAATCGCTTAAAAACAGATAATCAGATGGGAAAAGAGAAACTTGCTTACTACGGTGGCAACAAGACAATTGGCAGGAGTTTTCCATGGCCGGTTTATGGCGAAAAAGAGATTCAGGCTTTAAAAAAGGTGGTTGAAAGCGGTGTCTGGGGGATCACTTCTGACCCTGAGAGCAGTGTCTCAAGATTTGAGAAGGCATTTGCCGACTACCTGGGTGTTAAACATGCCGTTGCCGTAGTGAACGGCTCAGTTGCCCTCAGGCTGTCACTCATGGCTGCCGGAGTAAAACCGGGTGATGAGATCATTGTTCCTCCGATGTCATTCATAGCAACAGCATCTGTAGTGATTGAGGTGAACTGCGTTCCGGTCTTCGTGGATATTGATCCTGACACATATAATATTGATCCTGACAAAATTGAAGAAGCCATTACACCCAGGACAAAAGCCATCATTCCTGTCCATTTCGCGGGGAATGCATGTGCCATGGATAAGATCATGGAAATTGCCGCCAGGCACAACCTTTATGTTATAGAGGATGCATGCCATGCCCACGGCGCTGAATACAGGAACAGAAAACTCGGTTCCATAGGCCATACAGGATGCTTCAGCTTCCAGTCATCAAAAAATATGTGCAGTGGTGAAGGAGGCATAGCCGTTACTGATGATGACACACTTCATGAAAAAATTTCATCATTGCATAATGTCGGCCGTAAGCCCGGCGGCGCCTGGTATGAACACTTTAACCTGGGATGCAACTACAGGATGACACAATTCCAGGCAGCACTGCTGCTCATTCAGCTCGAACGCCTTGAGGAAGAAGTTGTTAAACGTGACAGCAATGGGCTCTACCTGAGTGAACTGCTGAATGAAATAGATGGGATAACTCCTCTCCTGAGGGCACCTGAGGCGACAAAGCATTCATATCATCTATTCCCGTTCAAATATGACAGATCAAAGTTCAATAACATCTCAAAAAAGGAGTTTGCTGAATTACTTGCCGCTGAAGGTGTGCCCTGTTTCATGGGGTACCCTGAACCAATCTACAGGCAACCGGTATTTCAGAAAAAGAACTTCTTCTCCTATGTAATTCCCGATTCTGTTTCCTACACTGATGTCTCATGCCCCGTATGTGAAGAAGCCTGCCATGAAAAAGGCATGTGGATAACGCAGAACGTGTTCCTCGGTGAAAGAAAGGATATGGAAATGATTGCTGAAGCTATCCGTAAAATAAAAGCTAATCTTCAATAATCAGCTGCCGTAAAATGATTCACTCTGATCAAAACAGAAATATGACTGATCTCCTGTTCAATTACAATTTGTCAGACATCACACCGAAAGAACCTCTTCTTCTTGGAGGATTTGCCAATCGCAAAGGCCTCTCCGGAGAGGTTCACAGACCGCTCACAAGCCGGTGTCTGGTTTTAAGGAAGGAAAACACTATTGCATGTCTCATTGTCAATGATCTGATGGATGTATACCCTGCAATTATCAGAGCTGTCACTGACCGTATAGCCAGCGCGACAGGAATAAGCTCTGACAGCATCCTGATAACATCCATTCATACTCATTCGGCTCCCGCGATGGAATACGGGAAGCATGAAGCAAATGACCGTTATATTGAATATGCATCACAGCAGATAGCTGATAATGCGATAAATACTATAATAGATCAGCAGGGCTTCCGGGTTGCCAGATTAAAGACGGGCAAAGGCCTGTGCAAAATAAATATGGCACGGCGTGATGTAAAGCCCGAAGGAGGAGGAATGGCATATCGTGTTGGTGACCCTGACGGGCTGCGTGATGAAGAGGTGGGAATAGTGCAACTCTCAGATGAAGACGGAACCCGCAAAGTCACGCTCTTTAATTATGCATGTCACCCGGTAACACTCGGGTATGAGAGCCTGTTCGTCTCAACCGATTACCCTGGCAGTGCACGTGAGGCAGTTGAAAAGAGCTTTGGAGGAATGGCAATTTTCGTAAACGGTGCAGCCGGTGACCTGAATCCCCGCGAAGCACATTTCAGTGACCCGGCAAATACTGACCGCGTAGGTGAACAACTGGGAAAAGCCGTCATTGAATCAACGCTTTATGACGCTTCAGGAGAGGCAGACCTGAAAACAACTGCCGGTTTTATCAGTGTGCCATTCAGAGATCAGAATATCACAAAAGAGCACATAGCTGCCGAAGTCAGAAGAAAGGCTGATGATATCACCGAGTTCTTTACATGGAAAGATATGCTCAAACACTGGGAAGAGGAAGTTTATAAAATGATTGACCGCGGTGAGGTTGAGAACTCTTTCCATATCAGGGTAAATGCCTGGAAGATTGGAAATACAATAATCTTCTTCACACAGGGAGAGTTATTTGTCAGGTATCAGATTGAACTGAAAAAGAGATTCTCAGATTACAATCTTATCTGTATTGCCTATGCCCACGGGACAGGAGCTTATATACCCACGGCTGATGTCTTTGAGAAAAAGGGTTATGAAGCAGATCAGGCATATATATATGAGATATTACCCTCGCCACTTACTGATAAGATTGAAGAGATTTACATGAATGAAGCGACTGAAATGATCAGCAGGCTTATTGAAGCATAAATTAAATATCCCTTTGTCAAAACATTAATGAATTGAGAATGAATACGGCTGACTGGATAATACTTATAGTGCTCACTCTGGCCACGATGGCTGTGGGAATGATGTTTACAAAATCAGCAGCAAAGAAAGGTCAGGAAGGATTCTTTACCGCCAACAGGAATCTTTCATGGTGGTCACTCGGCATTTCCAATGCTTCCACCTATCAGTCCGGCCTCGGCGCCTTTGTAATGCTCATATTCATGTATGGTTTCGCGGGCAACTGGCTGTGGTGGGCTCAGTGGATCATCTGGATGCCACTTGTGGCCATTATCTGGTCAAAAATGTGGCAACGGATGAAAATAGTCACCACTGCTGAACTGATATCGCTCAGGTATGGCGGGAGAATGTCAGTAATTGCACGAAGATTCTATGCTATTGTAATGTGTCTGTTTGCAATAATAAATATAGCATACATTACAGCCTTTTTTGGCAAGACTGTGGCACCGTTGTTACCGCTGTCAGTACCTGCAATACTGATCATATTCGGAACAATAACGCTGATTTACACATTAGCGGGCGGACTGATGGGTTCGGTGATGGTATCAGTGATACAAATGATCATAATGCTTGCCGGCAGCCTCCTGTTCCTGTTTATTATCATCCCTCAGTTTGGCGGATGGAATGCTATCCTGGCAAGGGTAGCCGAAATAAGACCGGAGACATTGTCTCTCAGTCCGGTCTCTCAGGTCACTCCTCCCCTGACATTGCTTATGTTCGTGATACTTGGCCTTTTCTTTGCAGGCTCACCTACTGCAGGCGAAGGGATGACTGCGCAGCGGTTCATGGCTGCCAAAAGTGAAAGGCATGCTATCGGGGGGCAGTTTTTCAGCGCATTCATATCGCTAAGTGTCAGAATAATACCTCTGGTAGGGCTGGGTACAATATGCATTACTTTGTTTACCACCGGCGATATGAATATAGACCCGGCACGGGCAAAAGGGACATTGAAAACAATCGCAGATCCTGCTTACGCGTGGGGCGAGCTGGTCAAGGCAAGTAACCTTCCGATAGGTTTCGTGGGGCTTCTTATTGCCACGGAGGTAGCTGCTTTCACCTCCACGTTAAGTGCACTGCTGAACTGGGGAAGCAGCTTTATAGTCAATGATTTCTACAAGCAGATTCACCCTGAGAGCAGCCGGAAACGAGAGATAATCATCAGCCGGCTGACAACAGCTGCAATATTCATAGCATCAGCGCTCATTGCAATCTTCTTTGTTGATAATATGGTAAGCTGGTTTATCTTTATCAATTCTGTGGTTGTGATATTCTGGCTGCCACTGGCATATTTCAGGTTCTTCTGGCCAAGGTTCAATGCATGGGGAGAGCTTGCTGCCACGGTTCTGGGACTCCCTCTTGCAATACTGTTCTGGTTCATCCTTGATTTCCAGAGTAAACCCATATGGCAGGGAACGGGAATGCTGTTTCTGATAGCCCTGGCAACAGTTGCCGGGATAGCCCTTCTTACTCCCAGAGAATCAGACAAAGTGCTGGAAACTTTTTATCAAAGGTGCGCACCTCCTGCCGGATGGAAGAAATTCATAGCCGGCAGGCCTCACCTGAAACCCCCTTCCGAGAGCCTGAGAAGACAGATATTCAATTGTATCTGCGGTATCCTTGCCTGTCTCGGAATTGCAATGGCTACAAACGCGGTATTTGTAAAAAACTGGATCATTGTTTCCTCAGGTCTTTTGCTGGTAATAATATCAGGGTATTTTCTCATTAAGTATTATGGCACTCCTCAAACCGGCAAACAGTCACTCTCATGAGCATAAAGAATGTCATATTAAGATTCACTCTCTGTCAGATTATTTTTTGTCTGGCACTTCCGCCCGTCTGGTCTCAGCCGGAAGTGACGGCAAGCTTCAGGGTGACCCTTCCCGATACCATCATACAACTGCCTTACCACATTGAAAAAGGCATCAGCCCGGGTTTTAAAATCAGGGGTATAAAGGGTTATGCATGGACTCCCGAACAGTATCTGGCTGAGATACCAACACTTGTCGCCGGCAAAGCCAATTTCCTGATGAACTGTTATCTTTCGATGTTCTCAACCAGGGAAAAACCTCATTATAAGTATGGTACATTCCTGGATTCAATTGAGAACAGATGGTGGAGTCCGTTACCTTCTGAAATCAAGGCAGAGTGGATCAGGGTGATAAACGCATGCGCAGAGAATAATATCAATTTCTGCTTCTCGATGAATCCCCAGCTTTTCTCTGACAGACCCCTTCAAACAGACTCTGATGATGATTTTGAACTGCTCCTGAAGCATTACGAGTGGGCTCAGCAGAATGGAGTAAGATGGTTTTCCCTCTGTCTTGATGATTTGGATGAGAAGATGGTTGAGATTGAAGGAAGGAAACATGCACTTCTTGCCAACCGCCTCTTTGAAGCGCTCAGGGCCAACGACAAAGAGGCCTCCTTCGCCTTTTGTCCTACATGGTACTGGGGCACGGGGTCTGATCCGGTCCACAGGCTCTACCTTGAAGCACTCGCAGCAACACTGTATCCGGAAGTATATGTTTTCTGGACAGGCCCTCACATTGTACCAGTGAAAATAGCAACCGCTGAAGCACTGGAATTCAGGAATATCGTAAAGCACAGGATCATCCTGTGGGATAATTACCCGGTAAATGACAACCATCCGGCAATACATCTGGGACCATTAACCGGAAGAGACAGAGACCTGTGCAAGGTTATTGACGGTTACATGTCAAACTCTTTGGGAGCACAGAGTGACATAAACAGCATTCCTGTTCTCACTTCCATGGACTATGCATACAATCCGGATGAATATGACCCTGACCGGTCAATAGGGCAGGTAATTGCCGGCGTGACGCCTGACAGAGCTGCTCAGATGGTTCTTGCAAGACTGGTTGAGACATATCCGGGCTCCCTGATCCTTGCCGGAAACAAATCAGCAAAAGGAAAAGTAGGTCTAAACCCGGTACGTGACAATCTCATGGGCTTACTTACTTCCGGAGCACAGCCCGGAATCGTTGAAGATTATATTAATCAACAGCAGTTGCTTCTAAAGGAACTCAGAGGTTCATTTCCTGACAGATACCAATCAGTTATCAATTTCCTGAAAAATGACATCAGGTGGATGAGAGAACAGCAGAGTAACTTCCTTGAGGCTTTTTCAGAAGTGGTAAACCGTTCACCCAGCCTGCAAGCGTCTCCGGCAAATCAGCGAAACAGTGAAGGAATACAGGCTCTTCAGGTCACCCATGGGCCGGATGACTTGTTGTACTCCTCTTCAGGCAAAGACACTATACAGTGCCCCGACACTCCGGCAGACAACACAAAAGGGAGTCCGGAACCGATAGTGGCAGAGATAATCTCAGTGGAAAAAATATGGGACAAAGCTCCCCATAATGCCTTTACAGGTCTCATCAGGTACAAAGGAAGATGGTATTGTGCGTTCCGTGAATCCACAAAACACGTTTATGGAACAAACGGTAAAATAAGGGTGTTGACAAGCCGTGACGGAAAGAAATGGAAATCAGCAGCTCTGCTTGAGAGTGAAGGAATTGACCTTAGAGACCCTTCTTTCGTTATAACCCCTGATGACATTCTCATGCTTCATATAGGTGCTTCAATTTACGAAGGGGAAAAGCACATGGGGTACAAACCTGCTGTTGTATTCACGGAAAACGGCAGAAAATGGAGCGATTTTTATTATCTCAATTTCAGCAACAAATGGCCATGGCACCCATTCTGTGACGGCAAAGAAATATATGTAGTTGCCTATGGAGGTGGCCCTTCCCTGTACAAAAGCAGAGACGGGAAGCAGTATGAACTGATCTGCGATTTCAAGCTTGAAAACTTTGTGAATGAGGCAGCTATCTTACAGAAAGACAATGACACACTTATGGCACTGATAAGGAGAGACGGAGGGAACAGACAGGCATTGATCGGCAAAGCTGCCTCTCCGTTCACTGAATGGCAATGGAAAGAGTGTGGGCATTATGTTGGCGGGCCTGCTATGGTGTCTCTGCCTGATGGGCGGGTCATGGCAGGTGGAAGGAGCTATATCGGTGGTGAAGCGAAAACAGTGATTGGGGCTGTCACTGACTTGGGGTTCAACCCGGTGTTGATCCTGCCAGGCGGTGGCGATTGCAGTTACCCGGGAATGGTCTGGCATGAAGATATGCTGGTGGTCTCCTATTATTCTTCACATGAAGGAAAGTCTTCAATCTACATCGCCAGAATCAGGGTAAACGAATCTGATCAGGATAAAAAAGAAAGGGAGTCGGAATAAATGCAACCCATTGATTATACCATATTGATTGTTTATTTCCTCCTGCTGATTTCAGTGGGGGTCTGGGCTGCCACCAGGGTTCGCAACTCAGCTGACTATTTCACCGCCGGAGGAAGGCTGCCATGGTGGCTGACAGGCATTTCACATCATGTATCAGGTTACAGCGGCGCCGTGTTTGTTGCTTATGCCGGAGTAGCATACACGCACGGATTCAGCCTTTATGTCTGGTGGGCAGGTGGAGTATTCATATCAACTGTTGTTGCCGCCTATCTGATAGCACCAAAATGGTCACGTCTGCGCACCCGCTTCAAGATACAATCACCTACCGAATATCTTTCTGTCAGATATAATCTGGCCACACAACAGATCATGGCCTGGTGCGGGGTGATAATAAAGATCTTTGACGTGGGTGCGAAATGGGCTGCTATTGCCATCCTTCTCTATGTCTTCACTGGTATCCCGATTCTCGCGGGTATACTCATCGCCGGGAGCGTCTCCCTTATTTATGGTATACTGGGAGGTCTGCTGGCTGATGTACTTAATGACTTTGCACAGTTTATCATCCAGCTTATTGCCGGGTTCACAATGTTTTTCCTGATCCTGAGAGAAATCGGTGATGGGCTGGCGGGGTATTTTACCATGTGGGACCGGTTGCCCGAGGCTCATTCGCGATTATTCAATCCCCCTTATACAATCGGGTTCTTCGCTGCTATCCTGATAATTGATTTTTTCAGCTACAGCGGAGGGACATGGCACCTGGCAACAAGGTTTATCTCATCTCAATCCGGGAAACAGGCAAAAAAAGCGGCATTGCTTTCATCATTTCTCTACCTGCTGTGGCCATTGGTATTATTCTTCCCGATGTTTGCCGCACCCATTTTCATCAAAGACCTTGCCGATCCTACCCAATCATATGCTCTTATGGCACTCAAATTCCTGCCAACAGGATTACTGGGTCTTGTCCTTGCCTCTCTTTTTACCAATACCCTTTCTATGACATCCTCTGATGCAAATACCATATCAGCAGTCATTACGCGGGACATTTTGCCAAATATTTTTCCAAAACTGAAAACTTCGAGCCCCCGGATCATGCTTATTCTTGCAAGAGCGTCAACATTCCTGTTTACTGCCCTTACAATCATTATCGCTATCTACTCAGACTCGTTCGGAGGAGTTTTCGGACTGATTATAACATGGTTCGCCGCGCTGGTCGGACCTATTTCCATACCCATGATCCTCGGACTGTTGCCATGGTTCCGGAAAAGTAACAGCAGTTCGGCCATTATTTCAATCATAGGCGGGGTGATAACTTTTGCAATACTGAAAACCATGGGAGACGTTTCGCTTGCACTTGAAATTGTCAGCCCCATGTTATGCTCACTGGTGATATATATCTTCTCAGGTCTGATAGCGGGAAATAAAGTCCCGGAAAGAGTTGACAAACTGCTTGAAGCTATCCGGCATGAGGACGTGATGACAGTTGATGCAGAAAGAAATAAATAACACGGAAGTAATGATATCAATAACTATATACAATCATTCCTCTGAAAGATCATTCACAATCATGAATGCTTTGCCAGGTCTCAGATTCATGGATGTGAAATTCAAACGTATATAAAAACCAACTTACTATGAGTAACAAAGTAGTAAAAAGCCTTAAGATAGATTCTCTGGAAGTCTTCGTTTACCCCGACAGGTTGGAGATGGGAAAGGCATCCGGGAAACTGATAGCTGACAGAATCAAGGCTTTATTAAGGCAAAAGGAACGCATCAGGATGGTTTTTGCCGCCGCACCATCCCAGGAAGAGACCCTGAAGTTTCTCAGAAACGATAAAGAGATTGACTGGTCAGGAATAACGGTATTCAATATGGATGAGTACATCGGCCTGCGGAATGATCATCCGGCCAGCTTTGGTTACTTCCTGTCAGACAGATTGTTCAATCATGTTCATCCTGGCGAGGTAAATCTTATTGATGGCATCAATGACCCTGCAAAAGAATGTGAACGCTTCTCCGGACTATTGGCTGAAAAAACAATAGATATCGTGCTGCTTGGCCTGGGAGCCAACGGACATGTGGCGTTCAACGAACCATTAACTGCAGATTTTAACGACCCTGCAGTAGTGAAGACCATAGTTCTTGATGAGATAAGCAGGCAACAGCAGGTTGACGAAAACTGTTTCAATGATTTGGATCAGGTACCCAAAAAGGCAATTACCATAACTATCCCGACTATTATGTCCGCATCCTGTCTTTATTGCATGACACCCGGAGCAAACAAACAAAATGCTGTAAAGATGGTTCTTGAAGGCACTATTACGAATGCAGTGCCAGGTTCAATCTTAAGAAGACATCCGAATTGTATCCTCTTCCTTGACCGGGAATCTTATGGCAAAGTCAGACAATAACAGCTGTCAAAGAGTTGAAGGAATAGATTATATATCTGGAATACCTCTTTCTATTGATATCTCCGGAGGGTATATTGCAGATATCTCCTTTGAAAAGTCAATGGATAGCAGTGACCTGCCATTCATTGCACCCGGATTGTTTGATATCCAGGTCAACGGCATTAACGGCACCGACTTTAACACCTGCCCACTGTCTTATAATGATATCCGTACGGCTCTTGTCGCCCACCACAGGCATGGTATCACGAGCTTCTTTCCCACACTTGTTACATCTGACAGAAAAAATCTGAAAGAGAGCCTCTTGCAGATAAGCAGTTTCTGTACTGATTACCCTGATGAAGGCAGTTCCATTGCCGGAATCCATCTTGAAGGTCCCTTCATCTCAGGGGATGATGGTCCGCGTGGAGCTCACAGCAAGAAATATATTACCCTTCCGGATATCAGTCTGCTTGAGGAATGGCAGCATTGCTCCGGGGGAATGGTGAAACTGATCACTCTTGCCCCGGAATTGCCGGGCACATTGGAGTTTATCAAGCAATGCAGGAAAAACGGCATCCTCGTTGCCCTGGGACATACCAGTGCCAACACTGACCAGATAAGGAAAGCAGTTATGGCAGGTGCAAAGCTGTCAACACATCTTGGCAACGGAGCCCATCTGATGTTGCCAAGGCACCCAAATTATCTCTGGGACCAGCTTGCTGAGAGAAACCTGTGGGCCTCCATAATTGCTGACGGTTTTCACCTGCCTGACAACTTCATAAGGGTAGTGTTCAAGGTTAAAGGTGATCACACTATCCTGATAAGTGATTCAACAAAATTTACCGGCATGAACCCCGGCAAATATCATTCTCTGATAGGTGGCCCGGTAGTATTGACTTCCGACGGCAGGCTTTGCACGGCTGAAAACCCGGATATTCTTGCAGGTTCGGCAATGACCCTGCTTGATTGTGTTAACTATCTGACAAGCAAGAATATCTGCACTATACCCAAAGCCTGGAAAATGGCATCGGTCAATCCGTCAAACCTTCTCTTCCCGGCCATTCCCAATGGCCTGAAAACAGGGGCCAGGGCTGACATTGTATTGTTTGCAAGAGAAAACGGCAGAATCATAATCAGACAGACTATTAAATCGGGGAAAAGGGTATATGACATGCGAAAACAATAAGACCTTTCAATACCATAATGAAACCAACATATATCAGATAGAAAAACACCTGTTTCTATAATTTTAAGTCATGTGGGTTACATCATACCCTTAAAAACAAAACTGAAATATGATGAAAAAGAATAAGTTCCTGATTTTCCTGACTATTGCAGGTATCATGCTCAACCTTACATCATGCATGAATGACTATAAAATGACATGGTCAGGGGAAAATGCTTTCAACACGGAAACCGTCAGGGGCATTTTTGGCAAAGCAATCTGGTTCAACGGGGAAAATGCATTCATAACCGGCCCGGCGCCGGTGACTTTTGAAAATGAAATGACAGTCGCTGTCTGGGTCAGGTGTGACGAATGGGAAGGAGGAGACCGTGGTATCGTGGGAAACATCTCCTTCCTTTCTGACAGGGGGTTTCTTATCTATTATAACGGGTATGCCAATCAGCTGAAATTCCAGCTGAACATCGACAACATTGTTGAAATCCTGTCAGTTGCCCCACCTCTTGCCGGCACATGGCATCTCCTGGCCGGAACCTACAACGGATCAGAACTCTGCTTTTATGTTGACGGCAGGCTAAGAAGCAAAAAAGAGGTTTCGGGTAAAATCATCAATGATAATAATAGCGTGGTTGCCGGGAGATTTTATAATGACCTGAACGACCGTTATTTCCGGGGGGCTCTTGATGAGATAATGATCCTTGACAGGGCCCTTTCATTGGATGAACTTCAAAAAATGTGTGCAGAGGCTGGTGTTGAACCGCTTGAACCGCTTCCTTCAAACGCCTGTGGAGAAAAAACAGGCGGATTCCCTTCTTCACTCTATGTCAGGACTGCTGAGACAACACCACCGGATGACTGGTTTAAAAATATCAGATCATACGTGTGGGATGATATACCTGAAGTGCTGACAATGGATGAAGCCAATAAGATTGCTGCCGGCTATGCAGATATCGGAATAAATGTCATATTTCCTGAACACTACAGGTATCTTTTTGCAGGCCCTGATGATGGTGTCTCCTGGTTTAATTCTCCTCCCATAGACTTGTATATCAGCAATATGAAGGTTTTGGTCAGCGCCTGTCACAGAAACAATATAAAGGTTGTTGGCCATCTCACTGCATGCTGCGTGCTTGATACCTATTTCAGGAATCACCCTGATCAGGCCATGATTGACCTCCGGAGCGGTGAGCCGGCCTATTTCAGGAGATACGGCACATATATGATGTGCCCGAATAACCCTGATTTTAAGAAGGAGTACCTGAACAGGGTTGAAATGGTTGTAAGAGAGACCGGCTATGATGGCCTGATGGTGGATGAGACTGAATGGCTGCCGGCAGAATGGAGCATCTGCGGGTGTGAGCACTGCCGTCGCCTCTTTAAAGAACAAACGGGTTATGATATCCCTGATTACCGTGATTCATTGGTGTTCGGGAATTATGAGAGCCCGGTCTTCAGGGCATGGCTCCGGTTTCGCATCGAAACAATGGGCAATTTCCTGTCAGAGATAAGGGGTGTGCTTGATAATATAAAGAAAGATATGCTCTTCACGGGCTGTTACTGTGAGGCTTTATCTCCATTTGTTGCAAGCTATTATGGCATGGACCTCGAAGATATGTGCAGAGGCCATAACGTGTCATTCTTCGAGTGTGAACCGGCCAACCCATGGTCTTTCAGGTACGCTGTGGCAGAAGCATCCTATTACAGGGCATTCGGGCCATCGTTCTATCTGGGTTACTCTATCTCTCCCTCGCAACAGTTTTATAACTGGGCCTTTGCAAAGACATGTGGCCTTCATATCTGGATGTTTCCGCAGATAAATATTGTTTTCCCTCTCCTCTGGGAGAAAAAATGGGAAAAGGTCTTTATTGATGACGGTCTGTTATGCAACACTGCCATTCTCTTCTCTTCGCCGTCAAAGAATTACCTGCGCGAAGCATATGAAACAGTGAATGAGTACCAGGGATGGGCACAAGCCTTACTGGAAAACCATATACCATTTGAAACGGTGATAGCATCAAAGCTCGGAACTACTGACCTGGGCAAGTATTCAACGCTTATTCTGCCTGATGTAACCTGCCTGTCTGACAATGAGATTAATAAGATCATCGATTATGTCCATGACGGGGGTTATGTTGTTGCCACCGGGCGCACATCACATTATGATGAGACCGGAAATCAACGGGCAGAACCTGGCCTCGCAACATTGTTCAACGATGATCAGGGGAAAGGTAAGGCGGTGTACATGGAGGAAATGCCGGGGCTGAGATACTTCGTGCCGAGAATAGGCGGGGGAAGGATTGGCGAAGGTGGAGTCTGGAAAGATAACAGGAATGAAGCCATGAGAGACCTGATAATTGAAACGGCTACCGCCAGACAGCCCGATCCGGTTATCAAGACAACAAACATTGACCCGGAAATTGTGCTTATGCCATATTACCATGCCTCAGGGGAATACAAAGGCATTTCGGTTCACCTGCTGAACTGCCTCGGGACCAGAAATGACGGAATAATGATGATACCTGAGGATATGGCATTTGAATATACTGCCTACCCTTCACCCTATGACTATATTGAGGATGATGGAAAAATGAAAATTGCCGTCAGATCGGAAGATGTCAGCCAGGCATACCTGATATCCCCCGATTTTGAGGAAGTCCTCACTCTTGACTTTACAGTGAAAGATGGTTACTGTGAGGTTACAGTTCCTGGTCTTGGCAGATACGAGATAATCTACCTGGTTACCGGCAAAAAGGACCTCATTTCAGACATAATGAAAGGCGGTGCTGTAACAAAAGAGTTCCCGGCCATTGTGCCTTTTCCGGGAGTGGATGACAGCACGTCGGTTCAGAAGGAGACACAGGCAGGGGTAATATAAACAAAACCCTGAAGGTCAATGAATGAATGATTAAACCTGACAACAATACATTTAAAGCAATTCAAACAGGTCTCAGGCATGCAACCCACATGCACGAAACAGACAAACACCTGTTAATATATTTTTCAATCATGTGTGGTTCCATCAGACCTTTAAAACATAGTTTACAAGGATGAAACAAGCATATTCCCGCCGCCGTTTTGTCAAAGTTTCCGCGTTGAACACACTGGGGATCGGAATTGCCCTGCCCCTGACAGGCAAAACCTTTTTGGTCCATGCACCCTCCCCTGGCCCTGATGGCATGCCAGTCGGCAATTCATCATTTGTTCCTGTTCGTGCAGCCAGCTGGTGGTGCAATATTGAGGATCTGCTATGGTCTCAGAAAAAAATAGTTGACAAAATCAGGTTCAGGGCTGAAGCCTTCGCGGAAGCCGGATTTGATACTGCAATTAATTTTGGCTTTCATATACGGTTTGACTTCGCCAATTATTTTGGCCAACTCCATGGATACTATGCAAATGTGTGTGAAGAACTTCACAGGTACAACATAAAATTCATGGATCATTATTCATGTAACCATGTTGAACGGCCCAGGGGAGAAGAGGAGTTCAGAAAACTGCACAGAACCCAGCGGCACCACGTTTTGTTGTTCAGTGACCCGGTTGCCGCCAAACATGCTCAATATGAAGGTCATTATTTCAATGATATCTGCCAGGTAAACCTGCGTGACGGAAGCAGGGGATATGCCAAACAGTATCAGCTTGAAGCTTTCTGCCACAATAATCCCGACTTCCTTGACATGCACGGGAAATATCTCCGGAGACTCATAAAAGATGTACCTGTTGATGGCCTTATGGTGGATGATATGTGCGATTATGCCGGGCCTCTTGTATGCGGATGCAATCATTGCCGTGATCGCTTCAGGAGGGAGTACGGGCTTGAGATTCCCCCTCTTGATGATGTTGAATTCTGGGGTGATACCATAAACATATCCGAGTTTCAATGGGGCAACTATGAAAACCCCGCCTTCAGGAACTGGTTGAACATGAGGGCTGACTCCGTTGCTGACCATCTGAAGATGGTGAAAGGTGTTATAGGCGATATACCGCTGATGACCTGCTGTTCATCATCCGGCCCGATATATCTCAATGCCGTCAATCTCAATCTCGAAAGAATGTCGCCCATGCTCGACTTCATTATGCTTGAGAATTGCGGTATAAACATCAAAAGTGTGAACTGGACGAGAATGGACTCAGAGGCATTGCATCAGAAGGATATTGCATTCCGGAGAGGAAACAAACCAGCCATCGCGTTGAGTTATACCATTTATGAAAAAGGTGGTTATCTCGGGTGGTCACTGAGCCGTTTCTGGGGAGTGGCGAACTGGAGCAGTACACTTAACCACAGACTGGAAGAGGACCCTGAGGATATGATGGAGATTGAAGACATTGCCAAACCTTTCAATAAGTGGGAAACAAAACAGAGCCCTCTGAACTGTCATGAAGGAATTGACCTGGCGGAGGTCAGACTGGTGAATAGCCGTTATTGTAAAGAAAACGGATGGCGGGGAGAGGACGGGAAGGAACAATGGGACAAGTCAGCTGCCTGGTCAGAACTGTTGCTTGGGAAAAATATCGGATACAGATTTGTCCGGTGTGAGGAACTCTCAGATCCGGTTGCATTATCGGAAGAGAAAACTCCCCTGATTCTCGACAGCATAGCCTGTGTTTCAGATAATCAGGTTGATGCCATCAAAACATACCTTGCAGGCGGAGGTGAAGCCTGGCTTGCTTTACCATTCGGCACACATGATGAGAAAGGAAACAAAAGGAAATCACCTGTTTCAAACACACTTCTAAAGTCAAAATATAAAAACCTTATCTTTATCAATACTGTTACAGACTCTGATCCCTTGGAAAAGCTCATTAAGAAAAAGAGGTTCCACCCGGTTCTGACACAATTGGCAGGTGATGAAAGATGGGCGGCAAGAATAAGATTCCATGAAGGTAAAGCAGTTATTCATTTCCTGAGCAGGGGACTTGTGGCAATCCCTCATTCTTCCATCAGAGATAAGGATAATATCCCTGTATTAAAGGATATCGAAACTACAATAAAAGACAACCGTCTTTCTTATGTAATAAATACCTCAAAGGTACCTCTGCACTCCCTGTCAGTCATGAGCCCTGAACTAACTGAGGAAAAAAGAAGTGTCACCATTCATGAGCTAAAACCCGGATATGCAAGGATTGATTGCAATCTTGAGGGAATAATGATATACGCGGTGGCTCAGCCTGCTACGATTAGATAGGCGGGTTTGCAGTAGTGTGATATTCGCGGTGGCTCAGCCAGCTCTGCCCGGACAGGTGCGTTTGCAGTGATGAATCTGTAGGCAACTGTTGACTTATCGTACGGCCATTTACAGTAGAAACACATATTATCGACCAGATATCCCTACATTTAAGTTTTTTTAATACTTTTACGGCGCTTTTACGCATACTGCACAGTAAAACTCAAAATGTGTAATTAAAAAAAGAAGTCAATGAAAAGGATCTATTCAGTTATTTCCGCACTCGTTGTCACAGGCTCACTCTTCGCAGGCGGCCTGGTCACCAACACCAACCAGAGTGCCCTTTACACCAGGCTGCAGAGCCGCAACGCATCAACAGGCATTGATGCTGTCTATTACAACCCGGCAGGTCTTACAAAACTCTCTGACGGATTCCACTTCTCGCTCAACAACCAGACCATCGGCCAGACGCAGCGTGTTACCACAGCTTACGATCCCCTGAACGGAAGCCCGAAAGAGTATGTTGGAAAGGTCAGCGCCCCGGTTTATCCCGGCGTATATGCTGCATTCAAGACCGGCAAACTTGCCCTTTCACTGGGCTTTAACCCGGTAGGTGGCGGTGGCGGCGCAACCTATGAAGATGGTTTGCCTTCATTTGAGATGCCGATATCCAACCTGGTCCCAATGCTCGTACAGCACCTCACTCCACTTGATCAGTATATCTTCGCGAATACAGGAACTGATCCCAATTTCAATGGTGTCACCGGTTATAACTCCAACATTTACTTCAAGGGATCATCTATCTATTTCGGCCTTCAGGCCAATGCTTCCTACAAGATCAATGAGATGCTCTCGGTAGCAGTCGGCGGCCGATATGTAATGGCCAGCAACAAGTACGAAGGATACATTCAGGATGTAACCATCACTGCTCCGGAGGCTCACGGAGGAGTCCAGACACCCGGCAACTACCTGAGGAGAGTGGCAGCTACTCCGGGGCTTCCTGCACAAAATGTAGCTACTCTCAACGGTGTGGCAGCCCTTCTTGACGATGCAACTTCAGTTGAAGCAGACGCAACAATGAAAGGCAGTGGTATCACCCCTATCCTTTCAGTTAATTTTGCTCCCGTTGGTGATCTTATCAATATCGGACTCAAGTACGAATTCAAGACTAAGATGACCCTCACCACCACCGTCAATGAAGGCAAAGATGGTAATGGATTGTTTATTCAGGACTCAACAGCTATAGCTGACATGCCAGCCATGGCAGCACTCGGTGTTGACATCAGGCCTTCAAACAGACTCCTCATCTCCGGCAGCTTTAACTACTACTTTGACAAAGGGGTTGACTATGACGGACAGGCTGATGTTGAAATCAATAAGATTGACAAGAACTTCATAGAGGCAGCACTTGGTATTCAGGTAGGCATTACCGACAATCTCTTCGTCAGTGCCGGATGGCTCACCACCGTTACCGGGGTCAATGAAAACTATCAGAGCGACCTGAAATACAGCCTTAATACAAATACCTTCGGTGGCGGGTTGGGCTTCAAGGTTAATAACATGATTGACATCAACCTGGGAGGCTCATACACCATATACCAGGAAGGTTCAAAAACATATGCAGGAGGAAACGCAACCGATATATACAACAAAAATACATGGGTTGCAGCCATCGGACTCGACTTCCATTTCTAGGAACTGACCTTAACCTATGAAAAACAGGGGCTGCCGCAAAAGGGGCAGCCTCTCTTTTTTACACTATACAGAGAGCCCTTACACGGGGCTCCCTCTTTCACACTATAAGGAGAACCCTCGCACGGGGCTCCATTTTTCACACTACGGAAAGCCCCTTTACGGGACCTTTTCTTTATACTATACAGAGAGCCCTTTTATGGGGCTCTTTTTTTATTAGGTGACTGCCAGCCTGAGGCCTGTTATCCTGATCCGACCGGGCCCGGCTGACTGATATCCTTCAGCTTTCAGAATTCAACTCCCTGTCGCTTCAGGTTATCAAGGTAGAGCTTAAGGTCAGGGGTATCGGCTGTCATCATCCTGTTGTACCATCGTCTGGCGCTTTCATTCCGTCCCATACTCCGGTCAATCATTATCAGGGATGTGTAGATTGAACCCTCGATGCCCAGGTTAAGGCTGTCAATCTCATTGATGATCTCCTCGTAAATGCGGTATGCAGCCATCGGGTTGTCTGCATCTGAAAGCGCGAAAGCCTCGTTCAGCTTTTCGTTCAACCCGGCATCTGTCACAACTCCCCTGAAGGAGAGGCAGCCACCCATGCACTCCTCAACAATTGAAAACCAGGGCAGCACTCCAGTGGGCGGGAAGGTCAGTGAGAAAGAAGCTTTCTCCCCGGGGCGCCTGAACTTGTACGTTGCAGGACAGTACGGCAGTCCCTTCAGTCCGGTTAGCTTCAGTCTGACACCGTCTGGTCTCACGAGAAAAGTGTTCCTCTCTATGCAAAACCATGCGTTGTTGATGTCACTCATTATCGTCAGCCAGACAACGGTGGCATCTGCATTGAAATCAACCCGCACTATCTCTGCCGTAAGAGGTGATTTCAAACCATAATTGGGGCTCTCAACGCTCTGCCCGGCGGCACTGTTCATTAATGCTGCAACTATAACTGTTAGAACTATCTGCTTCATTCGTATATAATTTATTTTAAAGGCCGGATGAAATCTACATGACTGAAAACAATATTAATACATGCCAATGTATTTGATTCATGTGTGCTTCATATAATAACCTGACTTGCAATTATCATACCGTAAAGTTAATGATTTGCACCGGCCCGGTTTTCACTCTTTTGATTCCTGCTACATAACCGGTATATTGGCATGCTTGTAACAACTTTGTCACATTTGTGTAATCTGAATGTAACAAATGTGTGAGATTTTTGTGTAGTCAAATCGTCAATTATTAATCAGATGAGGATGAAGATTTTACCTGTCGTTGGCGGTATTATGACGTTAACGGCAATAGCAGGCGCCGCCCGGGAGAGTGCAGATCTTAAATACACTGGCAATGGAAAGAACCCTGCAAATAGATGAATCAGAAAAAACATAAACTTATAATAAAACAAATATGAAAAAAATTGTTTTTATCCTGATGGCTGCAATGGCACTGCTGCTCGTCTCATGTGGAGGCAGCGGTTCAGCCACCGGCAAGCAGAAACAGATCACCCTATCGGCTGCCGGGGCCACCTTCCCGCAGCCATTCTACAACCTCGCCTTCAAAAAATTCAATGAGGCAGGCGGTCCGCTCATCAATTACGGAGGTATAGGTTCAGGCGGGGGCATCAAGAGCCTTCGCGACCAGATAGTTAATTTCTCGGCTACAGACGCATTCCTTTCAGACGAAGAAATGGCAGAGATGCCCGGTGAGGTTGTTCATATCCCCACCTGCATCGGCGCAGTGGTAATAGCATATAATCTGCCGGGTGTCACAGACCTGAAGCTCACCCCTGAACTTCTCGAAGGGATCTTCCTGGGCAACATTAATAAGTGGAATGATCCGAAGATTCTTGCATCCAACCCGGGTCTTGCCCTACCCGATATGGAAATTACCGTTGTCTACCGTTCTGACGGCAGTGGTACCACATTCATCTTCAGCGACTACATGTCAAAAGTCAGCCCGGCCTGGAATGCTCAGCTCGGGACAGGTAAAGCTCTCAACTGGCCTGCCGGCATAGGCGCCAAAGGCAATCCGGGCGTTTCAGGAACCATCAGCCAGAGCCAGGGCTCCATCGGTTACATCGGTTATGAATATGCTTTCGCACAAAAAATACCAATGGCTGCAGTGATGAACAGCGCAGGTTTCTTCATAGAACCTACCCTGGAATCATTCACCGCCGCTGCCGATGAAGAGATACCGTCTGACACCAGGGTGATGCTTACCAACTCGTCAAATCCTGCTGCCTATCCCATCACCAGCTTCACATGGATCATCATGTACAAGGAGCTGGCATATGGCAAGCACAGCAGCGAGGCTGCCGAAGCAGCAGTCAAAACCGTCAGATGGCTTATCAGCGAGGAGGCACAGGCCATTGCCACCAGTGTCCATTATGCTGCCCTGCCGCAGAACGCATCGCTGCAGGCCGAAGAGCTGCTCAGGGGAATAACCTACCAGGGTCAGACCGTTCTCAAATAAACTGATGTCAGGAGACAGGGTCACAAAGGCACTACTGTTTATCTCTTCACTGACAATACTTCTTCTCAGTGCGGGGATAGTTATCTCGCTTTTGGGAGGGGCTCTCCCTGCCTTTAAGGAGTTCGGGGTCAGATTCATCACCTCTTCAGTCTGGAATCCAACCGAAGGCAGCGAAGAGTACGGAGCCATGGCGTTCATCGCCGGGACGGTTATCACATCAATCCTGGCGCTGATAATATGCATACCCATGGCCTTCTCCACCTCCCTCTTCATTGCCGAATACTACAATGGTACCCGCACCTCCAGGATACTGCGGAGCCTGGTTGACCTGCTGGCCGGAATTCCTTCGATAGTTTACGGTTTCTGGGGCTTTTACGCCCTCCGTCCCCTGCTGGTAGCCACAGGCCTGACTGACCAGGGCTTCGGAGTATTCACCGCCTCACTGGTGCTGGCTATTATGATTGTTCCGTATGCCACCTCGCTCAGTGCGGAGATCATCTCGATGGTTCCCGCCGAACTTAAGGAGGCAGCCTATTCACTCGGCGCCACACGGCGCGAGGTGATCTTCAGCGTGGTCATCCCCTCTGCCCGGTCAGGCATTATCGCCAGCTTCATCCTCGCCCTGGGAAGGGCTCTGGGAGAGACCATGGCCGTAACGATGCTGATTGGCAATGCCAATGTCATACCAAAAGGACTCTTTGCTCCGGGAAACACCATGGCTTCAGTGATTGCCAACCAGTTTGGTGAGGCATCAGGACTGAAGATGAGTGCACTGATAGCCATCGGCCTGCTTCTCTTTTTGATAACGGCCCTGGTGAACTACCTCGGCAAACTGATAATCAAACGCTTCGCATGACAGAGATCAATACCGCACTGACTGACAATATTGGCAGGCGTAACCGGACCAACGTCCGCTTCAGGTACCTGGTGATAGCCGGTGCGGTCATAACCGTCATTCCCATCTTCCTGATTGTGGGCAGCCTGGCCATCAAGGGATTCCGGCAGATAAACCTCGCATTCTTTACCCAGCCGGCGCCCGATACCTTTCAGGCGATGATGGCTGCCTCAACGGGTGATATCATCCCGGGCGGTATAGCCAACGGCCTCACCGGATCACTGCTGATGGTTTTTCTTGCGTCGCTCTTCGCCATACCACCCGGACTGATGACCGGAATCTATATCTACGAAAACAGCAGTCAGAAGTATGCCCGGTTCATCAGGAGCCTTGCCGAGATACTGCAGGGTGTACCCTCAATCATACTTGGGATCATAGCCTATATCTGGATAGTCAAGAACATCACAAAAGGTTATTCGGCACTGGCAGGGAGTGTTTCGCTGGCCATCATGATGCTGCCGCTTATAATACGTTCCACCGAGGAGACGATGCGCATGATACCCGTTTCAATCAGGGAGGCAGCATTTGCACTGGGGACTCCATATTACAAAATGATTTACAAGATACTCATACCTGTCAGCTTCAGCGGTCTGGCAACGGGAGTGCTCCTGGCACTGTCACGTATACTTGGTGAGACGGCTCCGCTGATGCTTACAGCCCTTGGCAGCCCGGCCATCAGCTTCGATATCACAAAGCCGGTCAGTGCCGTACCGCTGCTGATATGGGATTTCTACAATGATCCGAACATGGTCAGTCTGGTCTGGAGCGCCTCGCTGTTCCTGATGGTATTCGTGCTGTCAATGAACCTCCTCGCGCGCAGTGTGGCATCAAAACATAAATACATCTGAACCTGATGAACAACACCTCCCAAAACGATAATGTACTGGAGATAAAGGATCTCTCTATTGCCTATGAACCCGGGAAGTATGCCGTGAATGGTGTTACCGCTTCGGTGAAGCGAAACAGCATTACTGCCATCATGGGTCCCTCGGGTTGCGGCAAGAGTACCCTGCTGCGGGCCATAAACCGCATGCACGAGCTCTATCCTGACATACAGACAAAAGGTGACATTCTCCTTGACGGTCAGAGTATCTTTTCAATGTCAGTTATAGAGCTTCGCCGTAAGGTGGGAATGGTCTTCCAGCGCCCCAACCCTTTCCCGAACATGACTATCTACGAAAATGTGGTGGCCGGATTCAGCCTCAACGATATACGTATGAAAAAAAGCCGGCGTGACGAGATAGTTGAAAATGCTCTGCGCAACGTTACACTCTGGGACGAAGTGAAGGAGTCGCTTTACAGAAAAGGAACATTCCTCTCCGGCGGGCAACAGCAGCGGCTGTGTGTAGCCAGGGCCATCGCTTTTAACCCCGAGGTGCTGCTCCTCGACGAGCCCACCTCAGCCCTTGACCCTATTGCCACATTGAAGATTGAGGACCTGCTTGGCGAGCTGAAGAAGAAATATACCATGGTGCTGGTGACCCATAACATGTCACAGGCAGCCCGTATATCAGATGACTCGATGTTCATGTACCTGGGAGAGCTGGTGGAGTCGGGCCGTACCGGGACGCTCTTTACCACCCCGAAAGACCCGCGTACTGAAGCATATCTGACCGGAAAATTCGGATGATTAGCGAGGTTTTTTATACATTTGCTAAAACGCTTGATTATGAGTGAGAAAAAAGAACAGGCACTGAATGAGATAAAGAGCAGCTTTGACGAGATGGCAAGTCTTGTACTGAGGCAGCTGACCCTCCTGGATAAGCTTATGGGCGCAACTGAAGAACAGGCATTCACTGATCTGATAGTTGAGATGGACAAGGCTGAGAGCCGCATTGACAACCTTGAGGTGGTTATTGGCGAGCAGTTTACCAGTACCATTGTGCTATATCAGCCGGTGGCCTCTGACGTGCGGCGCCTGGTGGCCATATACCGGATGTCTATTAACCTCGAGCGCATCGGAGACAGGATACATAACCTCTGCCGCATTATTCGGGATATCAGAAACACAACTGAGTTTTCCTCAACTGCCTCTCTGGTCACAAACATGCTCACCTCGGGAACCATCATGGTGGAGAAGGCGCTGCTCTCATTCACCAACTCTGACCCTGATTATGCCATATGGACAATCAAGAATGACACGGTGGTTGATGAGATGAACCGCAAGCTGCTGCTTTGCCACCTGCGCAAGGAGAACATTGACAACAAAACACGGTCAATGGTGCAATGTTATATTGAGCTGAAGGATATGATATCCAATATTGAGCGGATAGCTGATCATGCCACCAACATTGCAGAGGCATCGATCTACTCCCTGCAGGGAACAGATATCAGGCATACAGGTATCGGGAAGGAGGAGAAGTGAAGCCGGCTGTCAGCAATACCAGCCGGCAATTCAAGACTGCGCTGAAGACTCAGTCACGACCCGCCATCCGGCGAAGGGGGACGGCAGTTGAAGGCTTGACCGAAGGGCATACAGCACAGCATAAGGCATTGTAAATGAATGAACGAAGGAAAATACTGGTTGTAGACGACGAGGAGCCCATCCTTGAAATCCTCTCATTTAACCTTGAGGGTGAAGGCTACCAGGTTGATACCTGTCTTTCGGCCGAAGAAGCGATGCGCAAAAACCTCCGCAGCTATGACCTGTTCATCCTCGATGTGATGATGGGCCTTATGTCCGGCTTCCGCCTGGCGGAAAAGATAAGAAAGGAAAATGACCTCTCAACCCCGATAATCTTCCTCACAGCAAGGGACACGGAGAATGACAAGATCACCGGCTTCAATCTCGGAGCTGATGATTACCTTGCCAAACCATTCAGTGTCAGGGAACTGATGGCACGGGTGAAAGCCGTCCTCCGCCGGTCTGCACCAGCCCGGGTGACCCTGGAGACAGTGGCCGGCTCCTTCACCGTTGACACTGAAAACAACCTCATCCTCTCAGATGGCAAGGTGCTAGAGCTTACCCGCAAGGAGCACGATATTCTCTCACTCCTCATCCGGAATGAGGGCAAGATTTTTCCCAGGCATGAGATACTGTCAAGAGTCTGGGGCGATGACGTCATTGTTACAGACCGTACCGTTGACGTGACCATTGCCCGTATTCGTAAAAAGCTGGGCAAAATGGGTAACATGATCAGAAACAAATCAGGGTACGGTTACTATTTAGGCGAATGAAAAACCAGTCAAATGACAAATCCGATGAGCTTCAGGCGTAGACTGTTCCTTTACTATTTTGGGATCTTCCTCCTCTTTACGGTCCTTATCCTGGCATTCCAGTATCACCGTGAAAAAGACATCAAAATAGCAGCACTTGACAACAGGCTGAATGACATAGCTCAGCTGACAGACAACTACATAAAGGTCAATTCGTTAAATGTAACAGGCAACTATCACCTGATTGACTCGATTTTCAACCTCATTCCGGTACCGGACCTGCGGATCACGATATTGGCAATTGATGGCAAGGTGCTGTATGACAGTTCGGTAGACAACTGGCCGGCAATGGAAAATCATCTCGACAGGCCCGAGGTGGGAAAATCGCTCTATTCACCCTACGGCACTGCAATCCGGCACTCGGAATCGACCGGCAAGGACTATTATTACTTTTCGAGGTACTTCAATACACACTATATCAGGATAGCCGAAGAATACAATATCAATATCAAGGGGTTCCTGAAACGTGAAACGACTTTTCTCGTTTTCATGGTCATTATCTTCGCAGGTATCTGGGCGCTGCTTGCTGCAGTGACGAAGCGGATGGGAAAAAGCATTACCATGCTCCGGGACTTTGCAGCAAGGATGCGTCGGGGTGAAGGCAATGACCCGTCAATTATCTTCCCGAAGAATGAAATCGGCGAGATAGGCAAGGAGATAGTCAGAATCTACAATAATCTGGCACTCAACACCGCTGAACTGTCACTCCAGAAAGAAAAGCTCATCAGGCACCTCCATGTGCTAAATGAGGGAGTGGCATTCTTTACTCCTGAACGCACTGTAACACTCTCAAACAGCCATTTTATGGTGTTCCTGAACACCATTACCGGAGAACTCTCACTGACACCCGAGGGTTTCCTTGATCACCCGGAATTCGCAAGGATCAAGGCTTTCCTTAACAGCAACCTCGAAACCGGGGCCGGGAAACAGGAGAATCCGTCCACCGAGATGCGGATAGAAAAAGGAGGCAAATACTTCTCCGTGAGATGTATCCTTTTCAATGATGAAAGCTTCGAGGTTGTCATTACAGATATTACCAGCACTGAGCAGAACAAGGCGATGAGGCAGCAGATGACATCCAACATCGCCCATGAGCTCAAGACTCCGATTGCCTCGGTCAGGGGTTACCTGGAAACACTGATTGTGAACAAAGACCTGGATGAGCATAAACGTAATCATTTTCTCGAAAAAGCTCTTGGCCAGTCTGCCCGCCTCACTGATCTGATCAATGACATTGTTACCCTGAACAAGCTTGATGAGACAGGCACCTACTTCCCGTTTGATGAGGTTGACATTGCAGATGTGGTAAAAGAGGTCTGTGACAACCTTATGGCTGATATAAGGAGCAAACAGATTAAACTTGATAATGCCATTGAACCGGGCACCATGGTCAACGGAAACAGGTCGCTTATCGTATCGGTATTCCAGAACCTGCTTGAGAATGTCATTGCCTATGCCGGTGAGAAAGTCACCGTTACGGTCAGGACTCTTCCCGGTGAACCCGGTTTCCGCGCCTTCTCCTTTGCTGACAATGGCGTCGGTATTCCCGCGGAGCACCAGGAGAGGATTTTCGAGCGGTTTTACAGGATTGACGACGGCCGTTCACGCAAAAACGGAGGCACAGGTCTCGGGCTGGCCATTGTCAAAAATGCGGTATTGCTGCACAGGGGAGAGATCTCTGTCAGGACACGCCCGGGTGGCGGAGCAGAATTCATCTTCTCGCTGCCGGCATAGAGAGGACCTGTTCAGCCTGCAGACGATGTCACTCCGGAAGCATCAGATGTCGCCCACTGCAGCCTCTTGTTGTTACTCAGAAGTAATCTGAACGCCGGGGGATAGGTCAGCTATCACTCACTGCAGCCTTTTGTTGTTACTTATAAGTAATCTGAGCGTGGGGGTGCTGCGTCAGTTATCACCATTGCTGCAGTTTTTGTTGTTACTTGTAAGTAATCAGAATGCCGGGGGATGCGTTGGTTCTCACGATCACTGCAGTTTTTATTGCAGCACAACATCAGCCTCCCTCTTCCTGATTGCTTTGCCGATGAGTGCCGCCCCTCCGTAGCCTGACTCATGCAGTTCCTTCAGCAGTTCACGGCTCTTCTCCGGAGAAACAGCCATAAGCAGTCCGCCGGAAGTCTGGGCATCATGAGCAATCATCTTCAGGTTATAATCAAGATCCCCGGCAAACAGCGTTCCTCCCTCGGTGTAATCCAGGTTGCGGAACGCCGCACCTGGTATGCAGCCAAGGTCAGCCAGACTGTAAGCACCCTCCAGCAGCGGCACGCTTTTCATATCAATAGTTACAGTCACTCCGGAGCCTCGTGCCATTCTGAGGGCATGGCCTGCAAGGCCGAAGCCGGTAATGTCAGTGGCACCCCTGACACCGTATTTCTGCATCAACTCTGCACTACGGGCGTTGAGCTGCTTCATGAGGCTCACAGCATGTTCATGCTGCAAAGGTGTTATCATCTTCATCCTCTGTCCCGCCAGGATGATGCCGGTACCAAGTGGTTTGGTCAGTATCAGCTCATCCCCCTCCCTTACCCCGGCATTGGTGATAACCCTGCCGGGATGCACAGTGCCAATCACTGCCAGCCCGTATTTCGGAGGCCAATCATCGATGGTATGCCCTCCGATGATGCTGACGCCGGCCTCGCGTGCCTTGTCAAGGCCTCCTCTCAGAATGTTTTTGTAAACCTCCATCGGAATCCGGGTTGAAGGAAACATCATTATGTTCAGCGCTACCAGGGGTGTTCCGCCCATGGCGTAAACATCACTTATTGAGTTTGCTGCAGCTATGAGGCCAAATTCATAACCGTCGCTCACCATCGGCGGGAAGAAGTCGGTTGTGATAACGAGGGCTGTCTCGTCATTGATTTTGTAAACACCCGCGTCATCATGGGTTGCAATATCCACCATGACACGCGGATCTGCTGGCAGAGGCATATCCTTCAGCAGTTCCTCAAGCTGTCGGGGAGGAATTTTTGCCGAACAACCCCCCGTCTCTACCGTTGTAAGAAGATCAAATAACATTGTATACTCCTCTGTTTAAATTGATCAGGCTGCAAGCAACCAAAAGCATTCACCGCTATTATTGTCTGTCACAGCTAAACTGTTCCTCCTGACAGACCCAGGCACCAGGATGGACGAGACTGCCCCTGAGAAGTCACAGCTGAACTGCCCCTTCCGACATGCATCACGGACGAATTATATGATCCGCATCTCTCAATATATTGACAATCTGATACATATCACTGAAACTGCCCACCGGCAGGCGCTCCCTGATACCGAAGTGATTGATACAGGTAGTGCAAATGAATATTGATGTTCCCTTTTCTGCCAGCTCTCTGATATGCTCAAGCGCCGGTGAGTCGTCCATTGCCAGCTTTACTCCCGTGTTATAGAAGACAACCGCTGCCGGTGCCGGCTCAAGCATCACCAGGGTCCTGAAAAAGGAAAGCATCAGCTTTGTCCCCAGATCATCATCGCCGCTGCCCATTCTGTCCGATGCAACAGCCACTACCGTTTTCCTGCCTCCCGGTGCCGGCTCCTCAGCACTTGCTGTACAGTATTCCTTCTCGTTCGGACTTAACTCCGCTTTTTCGCCTCTTCTGACCGTCACAATTGACAGGCTTCCCTCCCCGCGGATGGTGAACGGAAGTTTGTTATCCGACAGGTACCTCTTCACATTACTTAAGGAGGTGGGATTATCTATCAGTATCTCCACATCCTCGTCCGGAGCTGCCTCAACAAGCCCTTGTCTCGTTTTTATCAGCGGGGCCGGGCATGTAAGGCCCCTTGTATCTACAGTTTTCATATGCTCTTAAAATTACTTCAAATATAACCAGAAATAGTACCTTTGAGTTTCAACTGGTATGGTTTGGTGAAACCAGTATAAACAGGAACCCACAGATTGTTTTGATTGAAAAGTCAGGGTCAGCTTCACCGGACCGGTACTCTAAAACTCATAAAAGGATGAAAAGAACAGCTTTGCTAATTGGTTTGTTTATCATAACCGGAATGTTACTCTCAGGCCAGCGGACATCCAGGGATCTCGAAGGCGCCTGGTCAGGGAAACTTAAAACACCCTCTGTCGAACTCCAGATAGTATTCCGTTTCACAATTACGGAAGCCGACTCCATCAAGGCAGTACTGGACTCCCCTGATCAGGGTGCTTTTGATATCCCATGCGGGGAAGTCACATTTCAGGAAGACACGCTGTTTGTTGACATTCCGATAGTCCAGGGTAGTTACCGGGGTGGGTTCGGCAGCGACACGCTGATATCCGGAACCTTCACTCAGATGGGCATAAAATATAAGCTGTCAATCACTAAAGGAGCAAAGCCGGTCGTTTACAACCGTCCGCAGGAGCCGACGCCTCCCTACCCCTACCGTGAGGAGGAGGTCACGTTCATGAACACTGTTGAGAACTTCAGCATGGCGGGAACACTCACCCTTCCGCAGGGCGAAGGACCGTTTCCTGCCGTGGTGCTTATCTCTGGCTCCGGGCAGCAGGATCGTGATGAGACACTTTTCATGCATAAGCCTTTCAAGGTGCTGGCTGATCACCTGACCAGGAATGGAATTGCGGTGCTGCGTTATGATGACCGGGGCATGGGAAAATCAAAGGGCAACGCACTCAAAGCTACCTCTTTGTCTTTCGCTGATGACGCAGAGGCCGCGGTGACATACCTGATGGAACACCCGGAGATAAATGTCAGTAAGATAGGTCTTGCAGGCCATAGCGAGGGCGGACTGATTGCCCCGATAGTAGCATCACGCAACAGGAACATTGCCTTCATCGTCTCCCTTGCCGGCACGGGTGTGACGGGATATGATATCATCCTCAGACAGACTGCCGATATCATGAAAGCCTCGGAAACAGCACAGGCTGAAATTGACGAGACCCTGGCTGTCAATGGCCAGCTCTTCCGCATGCTTGTTGACGAGCCTGATCAGCGCAAGTTTCCGAAGGACGCCATGGAATGGTATGGCCGGGAGCTGGACAAAAAAGGCCTTACTCAGGAGGAGCGCCAGCAGAAAATGGCAGAGTTCACCAGAGGATTGCTGTCAGTAAATAATCCATGGATGCGCTGTTTCCTTGCCACCGACCCGGCCCTCTTCTGGTCTCAGGTGAAATGTCCGGTTCTTGCCCTCAATGGAGATAAGGACCTGCAGGTGAGCCATGAGGTAAACCTGCCGGCAATCAGGTCTGCATTGCGAAGCGGCGGTAACCGCAAGGTAAAGACAGTTATTCTTCCCGGCCTGAATCACCTGTTCCAGCATTCGGAAACAGGCTCACCGAATGAGTACGTCACAATTGAGGAGACCTTCTCACCTGAGGCAATGGAACTAATTACATCATGGATCAGGAAAACCATGAAGATGAGATAGAGTTAAAAGTGGAAAGTGGAAAGTGAAAAGTAGATCAGGCTCTCATAATCTGAACTTGTTTGTCAAAAAGCTCTGGTGCACGATCCGGAAACTCCTTCTTCCAACGTGAGCTCATGTTCGGAAGAATACCATACTTCACGGAAAGCTCACTGAAGGACTCTTGTTCCTGTAATGCTTCAATTACCACTTTCGCCTTGAAGGCTCCGGAATGTTTTTGTCTTTTCGATTTCATTATACACTGGTTTTAAGTTGTCAAATACAACCTTAACCAGTGGTCTTAATTCAGGGGAGTATTATA